>Ga0136558_1001440_pt1 | contig 12093 bp, 9 predicted proteins | sample AntRauTorckE6833_FD_101391 | JGI IMG/M metagenome (GOLD analysis project Ga0136558, IMG submission 101391) | Saline lake microbial communities from Rauer Islands, Antarctica - Metagenome Torckler E6 #833 | ecosystem: Environmental > Aquatic > Non-marine Saline and Alkaline > Saline | place...
ACTGTTTTATTTAAATATTCATTGTTTTTTTCAAGAGCTGTAATTTTCAATACTTCAAGTATTTCATCTTCCCTTTTTTTCTTTTCCTCTTCACTAACGTCATCTTCTAATCTGTAGGCAGCTGTGTTGTATCTAGGGCTATACATGGCTGTGTAGGCAAGATCAAAACGAAGCTCTTCAAATAGTTTCTTGCTATTTTCAAAAGCTTCCCTATTTTCTGACGGAAAACCAACAATTAAATCAGTGCTAATAGCTATGCCTGGCTTTTCTTTTTTAATTTTATCAATCAATTCTTTAAATTGCTCTACTGTATACTTTCTATTCATTTTCTTTAATATCTCATTGTCTCCAGATTGCACAGCAATGTGTAAATGATTTGCTAACTTAGTGCATTCTCCTATTGCTTTAATTAATTTATCTTTCATGTCTTTAGGATGACTACTAGAAAATCTAAGCCAAAAGTCTCCAGGTATTTTATCTATTTCCATTATTAAATCAGCAAAGTCTTTCTCAGCTGATTTATAGCTATTAACATTTTGTGCTATTAAATTAATCTCTTTATAACCTAAACTAACAAGCTTCTTAACTTCATTTATAATCTTATTAAAATCTCTATACACTTCTCTGCCTCTAGCATAAGGAACAACACAGTATGAACAAAAATTATTACAACCATTACCAATTGGTACATAAGCACTGAAATTATTCTCATAATCAGGGCTTATTTCTAAATACCTTTCTCCTTGATTTTCTCTTAAGTCATCTAAAGATTTATTATCTAAGCTACTACCTAAAAGCTCAATCATCTTAGGTAATTCATTGATAGGCATAAATAACTTCACCCTATCCTCTAAGCGTTTAATAACATCTTGTCTTTTAGCTAAACAACCGGTAATGACAATATCAGAACTTGGCTTATCTTTTTTTATCTGCCCTATTAACCCATATATTCTATCTTCAGCTTTCTGTCTAACACCACAAGTATTAATAATAACTAAATCAGCGGACTTCAGCTTTACATTTGTTATTCTCTTTGAGTTTAGATAACTAGCAATTCTCTCACTATCGGCTTTATTCATTTGGCAACCAATAGTTATTATATGATAAGTATGATAATACATATATAAAAATAGTCTTAATTTTTTTCTTCTTGGTTCTCTATTAATTCTTGATCCTCTATTAAATAGAGTCTGTATAATGAAAACTCTGAACTAATTTCTTTCTTTAGTTTAATATTCATATTATGTTCTGGCAATCTTCTTTCATTTAAATACTTCACATCCTTCTCTGGGAAAGTAAAATTGAAATAATATAATGGTAGCTTGTCCGCTACTTGAGCGTAATAATGATTCATATTAGGGTCAGTTAGAAGCCCTCTAATTACCTTCCTCTCTGGAAAGAGCAACTTATCATGAAACTCTGTCACTATCACTGCATTAGGCTCTGTCTGCTCCCACACCCTTTCTACATTCTCTTGATCCTTCTTGAAGTTAAGGTAGGTATAATACAAACCCTCCTCTGAGCCAAAGACAAGGAAGTAGAAAGATAATAAGTAGATTATAAAGATAAATATGGCAATAAGTCCATTTCTAGCAATGCTAGTCCAATACTTCTTTTGTCTAAATATATACTTAGAAAACATATCAAAAAATATAGATATAATAGGCATAGCTCCTAAATATATTGGTAACCAATAACGTGTATATGAGTTCCCTATAGTATGACTACTAGCATCAGGATTATCAGTGAACTTCCAACTACCATAATAGAATATTAAGACAGCAGACAAGAATAACCAGCTAAGAACATATAACCAATATTTTTTAGGCCATTTATATATATTTGCTAGTGACATAAGAAAACCTAAAACTAGAGGTATAAACAGATACCAGAACATTTTGGCAAAATAAATAATAAACATCTCCACAGACTGCCAAGGTTTCAAACCAAAATAGAAAATAGTGTCTTTAATACTATTAAAGGCTGATTTGAGCATGTCAGTTTCTTTATTCACTGTAGATTTAACTAAATCACCACTTGATTTACTAAGAGTAAGTAAAGAATCATTCATTTCACTATAACCTCCCTGCCAAAAGGCTCCATATAGAATTTGATTATAATAAAACATTGGTAAAAGACCACTAAACATACCCGCTAAAAACAGCAGTATCTTAACTATACTTATACTTCTGAAATAAAATATCCAAGCTAAAAAGACTACTGGTATTAGCCATAAAATCTCTGAAGTTCTAGCAATTATAGCTAAAGCTAAAAATAATCCAGCTAAATAGGATGAAACTAAGGAAAATATATAAGACAGTTTTGGTTTGTATGATAAAAACTTTGTTTTAATCTTTTTACTGCTAACAATGTAGGAACTAAAGTATAAAAAGATTATAACAAAGACTACAAACAAAACATTATGGAACATACTTCTAGATGTATAATATATGTATACAGGAAAGGAAAATAAAAGGAGACTGGATAAAAAAGCAATCTTTTTATTAAAAATTCTCTGCAACCAAAGATAGAAAAACACCAAACCAATGCTAGCAAAAAATGGTGTTAGATATGGTATAACATGATTACCAAAAAAAGAGGCTATTTTACCAAAAATTAGTATTATACCTAAAAAGCTTAGGGGTTTTAGCCAAGGGCCATCACTTTTAAAGCTTCTAGGATGAATAAGTCCTCCTGAATATAAATTATATCTCTCTTTTATTGTTAAGCTATCAGTATTACTATAGACTGTAGAAAAGACATAATTAGCATTTTCATCAGGTGAGCCCCACTTCACATAATCAGCGCTTTGAGCTATAAAATTATAAGAAGAGGAGATTGCAAAAAAAATAATGGCTAAAATCATTATTACAAATAATCGCCAATTTTTAGAAATAAATCTATTATATTTCTTTGTCTTTGTTTCCTCTACTTTCATAGTCAATAAATAGCATTAATTTATAGTACCTTAGCAAAAAATACCATTTTAAGCAAGAATTTGCTATATTATTAGTATGACAAAAAATCTAAAAAAAATCTATTATTTTACCCTTCTAGGCTTATCTTTTTTAGCAATTTGGGGTTCAATCATTTACCTAGGCTATGAACTTAATCAAGCAATGAGAGTCTTGGTTTTGCTACTTAGTATTTTAAGTGTATTTTTAAGTGTAAAAGTTTTTAAAATTAGCTTCTCTCAAGAAAAAACAAAGGAGATAATAAAGGATAAAGAAATTGAAAGAGATAATGAAATAAGAAATAATAAGGATACAAAAAAGAATAGAGTAGCTCCTACACTTTATTATATTTTATACTTCTTGGTTCTTTTTATTATTATTTATCTGCTTGCTGGAGCTATTAGTGCTGAGGCTTTAATCTCTCCTTGGGAAGTTTTAAATGCTAATTTTTTCATAGCTTATACTGCCTTAAGTGCTTTAAGTTTATATGGTTTTTACAGTAGATACCAAGGTCATAATTTAGCTTTAGTAATATTATATTTAATTTCATTCTCAGTTGCACTTATAATCTACAAGATTGGTTATGGCTTTGATCCTTTTATACATCAAGCTAGTATAGAAGCTATAGATAATCTAAATAAAATACATCCCAAGAACCTATACTATAATGGCTATTATTCCATTGTTTTATTAATACATAATTTTTTACAAATATCTATTGAAAATATTAACAAATTTATTGTACCTATCATCTCTGCTTTAAGTCTCCCTCTGGCACTTAATATATTTTTAAGAAAGTATTTCACCAAACAAAGACCTGCTTTAATTAGCGCTTTACTTTTAATTCTTCCCTTCTCTATATTTATAATAAGCACACCTCAAAACTTAGCTTATCTATTCCTAATATTATCTTTGCTACTTGGGGCCACCTTAGAAAGAAAGTATATTTACCTAAGCGCTCTTTTAGCAGTGGCAAGTTTCTTTATTCATCCTCTAGCTGGTATACCTGCTTTGATCTTTTGGGGATTATTATTTATTCATAAAAATAGAGATAGGATAAAAATGTGGCAGTATAAATCTATGCTTATTTTAGGCTTTTTAACTTCTATATTAACAATACCACTATCCTTTGTTTTAATGGGCCAGAGCTCTTTTAATATCAACTTTGGTACGATTGACCAGTTCAAGCTCTTTTGGCCCTCAGGAGAGAGTTTATGGCTAAATTTTGGCTATTTCTATAGCTTCAACACCTTTATTTTCATTTCAACACTAATACTTTTTGGATTAATACTTTGGATAAAAAACTACAAGAATACTCCTAAAATATTTGTCCTAACTAATATCCTGGGATTGTCCTTCCTGCTCTCATATTTACTTAGCCAAGGATTAAACTTTGAGCATTTAATTGCTTATGAAAGAGATTATTACAGACAAAGAATATTAATTAATAGTATTATCTTTTTCTTGCCAACGATAATTATTGGTCTAAAGTATTTACTTATGAAACTAAGTTTAACTGATAAATACTTTAAATTCTCAGCTCTGATACTTGGCTCTTTAGTGCTATGCGCTTCTCTCTATCATTCCTACCCTAGGCATGATAATTTCTATAACTCTAGAGGATATAGTTTATCATCACAAGATATAGAGACTGTTGAGTTTATTGAAGAAAATAGTGTAAATAATGATTATATTGTGCTAGCTAATCAACAAGTTAGTTTAGCAGCTTTAAAAACATACGGCTTTAAAAAATACTATCAAAATGACATATTCTATTACCCTATACCAACAAGTGGTAAACTATATCAGTATTATCTAGATATGGTTTATGAAACCCTTAGTGAAGATACTATAAAAAAAGCTCGCCGCTTAACGGGAGCTAAAACTGTATATTTTGTTATTAATAAGTACTGGTGGGCTTCAACAAAAATAATTGATGAAGCCAGTTTAATTGCTGATGAAGAATACAAACTCTTTGATGGTGATGTTTATATTTTTAAATACAATTAGTATTTTTAGTATTTTCTTTCTTGGTAATTAAATATTGGACCTAAAACTAATATTGGCTCACCTTGGTAATATCTTATTAAAGCCACCATTCTTACACCTTCAATTTGAGCATAGAGCTCTGTTCCATTATCAGCTGTTTTAAGTCTTAAGCCTTTGTCGCTAGACTCTCTGACTACATACTCACGACTCAAGTCTCCAATTAAAGTATGCTCTTCATTGGAAATTTCTATATCAGAATTTTGCTTAAGAACAATGTCTCTTAAGTTATTGATAGTATCTTCCATCTTATTTAAATTAATACCTGCGGAGGCTACTTCTTTGTTAATCTGCAGAGCTGTAAACATCTGGCTAATCATATCAGTACTGGCTAGCAGATTATCTAATAGTGCTAAATTTGGTTCAACATAATTGTATCTATTAATGCTATTACCAACACTAAAGTCATTATTATCACCTTTTTCACTATATAGACTATATAGTCCTAGTAAATCTGGTTCTATTTGAAAGTTAACCCAAGAACCTAGAGAACTAATAGTTAACCTCTCCTTCCAAGCATCTGCTTGTGTATAGACAGGATCGTTTTCTCCTGAAAAATCAAACATTGAACCAATTAAATTAAGATTAGACCAGTAATTATTTTCCTGCCAATTATTTGATTCATTTAGCTGTGATTTAAATTTATTTGCTTGTTTATCATAATCATAATAATTAGTATTTATTTCCCAATACTCATTATCATTTTCAAAATCAGTTGTTAGGTTTATTACATCTAAACCAAAACCATTACAACGTATTTCCTTACCTATGGTCCTATCTTCACAGCTGGTAACTAAGTCCATATCTCTAAGTCCACTTTTATGAGTTCCTACTTGAGGGTGGGTTAGGTTATTAAAAATATAACTATTAGGCCAATAATAATCTGCTAAAAACTTTAGACCTGTAGTGACTCTATTGCTATCGTTTATCTCATTATAGCCACCTTTGATATCAAAAAACTCATATTTACTTATTTCTGATTGCAAACTATACAATCTTTCATCTATGTATTCATTACTCTTATCAAACCATTCATCAAAACTTTCAATTTCAATATTTTCATTGAAACTGTCCTTATAATTTACATACGTTAAATTTTGACGTAAGCCCTTAAAGAAGGCCATGATTTTATATATTCTAGCCCATTTATTTTTCAGCTTCTCATCTTTTGCAATGTCTTGAGATAGCATTTGAGCAGCAATCATATTAATACGCCAATCATCTTGATCTAAAAGGCAGTCAGGACAACTATCACTTCTATGATACAAAGGGAAAACAGATTGTAGCCATTTACTAGTTAAATAAAAGTTACTTAATCTAGCATTCTCTTGGTATTCTCTAGGAACTACAAAATCATTGTAATTCATGTTATATAATAATACTGGAGATTTAGTTAAAACCTTGTGCTCTCTAATTAATTCAACTTCTTTAATAACATCTTCAGATAAATAGTATGGTAATTCAAAAGTATATATAGCAGCATCTTTAGGGTTAAACTTACTTTGATCATTAATATCAGTACTTTGATTAACTTGAAATGAATTAGGTTTTAAGAGCTCCAAAGACACAGCTAAATAAGCAATCACTAACCTTTGTGCCTCTAGTACTGGATCGTTAATGTTTCCCCTCTCTCTTAAATTAAATTCATAACGAACTCTAGCATCATCGTATAAACTCTTGTTTATCTCCCAAAGATTGTCATAAAAAATATTAGCTTCAATTTCTTTAAAAATCTTTTTTAATTCATGTTGATAATGATAACTTACAAAATCACTTGTAATAACTATAGGTACATTTTTTTCATACAACCAGTCATAAGCACCATAAAAATCATTGAACTCTTCACCATAAGGATTGGAAAATACTGCAAAGCCATTTTGGTTAAAGCTTTCAACACCATCATCTAAATTAAACTTCCTAGAGACATCATAATAATTTACAACATCCACCTTCACATTAAGAGGTAGTTCATAGTCACCTATAGTTCTTTCGTAATTATTATCTGGACGTTCATAAAAATCTGAAAATGATAAATACTCTACTTCTACATCATCAAGTAGTGAAGATTCATCATCTGGATTATCTTTTTCAGTGGTGTCAGGTAAACCGCCTCCCAAGCGATTATCACCATCACCTTCTTGATTATCTAAGTTATTATCTTCCTCAGTGTCTCTGTTAAAATTAAAATTAAAATCTACATTCATCACAACCCAAGCACCAAAAGTCAAAAAACCTAAAATAAGTAGAACTAAAAAACTTATTTTAACAGTTTTGTTATAAGGAATCATACCAAAAATCCTTTTGCGACCATAAGGGTCTACTTCCATGAACCTTCCTGGACTAGGAGCTTTAACCGGCTCCTGATTCTTATTCTCAGTTTGTCCTTCTTCTAAATTTTCATTTTGTTCTTCTTCGAACATAAATTTATATAAAATTAATCAATAAATTGAGCTTTCTTTTGCAGGTGTTCACTATAAGTGGCAGAGAAAAGAGTTTCATCACTACCAACTGGAGAAAGGAAAAAATTGTATTCTGTATAAACTGGATAAATAGCTGCCTCTATAGCTGCTATACCAGGATTACTAACTGGACCTGGAGGTAAACCTGGATTTTGGTAGGTATTATATGGTGATTCAATTTTAGTATCCTCTGTACTATAAACTGTTTTATATTCACCTAAAATATAAGCTAAAGATGCGCAAGATTGTAATGCTTGTCCTCTAGCAATTCTATCCCAAAAGATACCAGATATTATCTTTGCTTCTTCAATATCATTATTTTTAATAGTAGCTTCCTTTTCAATAAGAGAAGCCATGGTTACAATCTCATGAATAGTTCTGTCTTGTTCACGAATATCTTCAATCATTTCAGAGCTTAATTTGTTATTAAAATTATTTAACATTTTAATAACTAAATCTTGAGGCTCACTATCATCATATATTTTATACGTATCAGGAAATAAATAACCCTCTAATGAATCTAACTCAGGTTTAGATTCTAAAAAACTATAAACCTCTTTATACTCTGATAAGTTTAAGTTCTTTTCTTTGTCACTTGTTTGTGGCCACCCGGCAGCATTAAACCACTCAGACTCTTCCCAAACTCCTTGATCTTCAAAATATTGAGCCATTCTTTCGTTAGACCAGCCCTCTAATAATTTCACTGTTATTTCATTATTGTTTACTTGGCCTTGGCTAATTTTCTTTACAATATCTTTAATAGACATATCTTGGCTTAAATTATAGACACCTGCTTGTAGTTTTGACTGTAAATTTTTATTTCTTGCGTATAATATAAACAAATTACTTGATTGTATTAATTTCTCCTCCTTTAGCTCTTGAGCGATACTTTTTAAACTAGTACCTGATTCAATAACCACAGCCTGAACTTCCCCATCTTTGTCATAAGGTAAATTAATATTAATATAATAAAAAGTTAGAAAAGCAATAATGCTAACTAAAATAAAAGCTGCTAGATACAAAATAAACTTCTTCATAATTGTTTGTGCTTCTTAGCCTCAGTAATAATCTTAGAGCTGGCTCTAATCTTTTTACCTAGACCATCAACCATTTTAATATTTAACTTTTCACAAATTGTGGACTCTGGTACATCATTAACGCTTTTTCTGTCTCCACCATTAGCAAATATATCAGGATTAAGAGCTTCTAGACTTTTAGAAACTGTAGCATCAGTATCTACTGACAAGAAAACCTCATCAACATCTCTTAATGCTTGAATTATTTTTACCCTGTCTTTTTCAGACATAAAAGGATAAGATCCTTTCACTCTTACTTGCTTATCATTATTAACTATTACTATTAAATAATCCCCTAAAGCTTTGGCCCTGGATATCATTTCCACATGACCTACATGTAAAGGATTAAAATAACCACTAACAGCTACTTTTATTTTCTTAGTATTCATAATTAACTAATATAATTATTCTTTGTATAATTACATTTTAGCAAAAAAATTGTGATTATAAAAGCTTTTAAAAATACAAAAAACAGGGCCTTAATATTAGCCCTGTTTTTTTATCTTAATCTTTATTTATTACATCATTGGCATACCACCCATTCCTGGCATGCCGCCACCCTGACCTTGACTACCACCACCATTATCTTCCTTACTTGGATTGTCAGCTATTACAGTTTCTACTGTTAAAAACATAATAGCGGCACTGGCAGCGTTTTCTAGTGCGCTCCTAACTACCTTAGTTGGATCAATAATTCCAGCTTTAACTAAATCTTCAAACTTATTAGTAGCTGCATTGTATCCAAAATTCTCCTTACCTGCTCTGTTGGCTTCAATTATTTTATATAAAACCAATGACCCATCTTCACCAGCGTTACTAGCAATCTGTTTAATAGGCTCTAATATAGCTTGATCAACAATACGTTCTCCCACCTTATCTTTTTTATCATCAGTTAGCTCTTTAAAGGCATTACCGGCTTGTGCTAAAGCTAAACCACCACCCGCAATAACTCCTTCTTCTTGGGCAGCTCTAGTAGCATGTAGAGCATCTTCAATTCTGTCTTTCTTTTCTTTCATCTCAGTTTCAGTAGCAGCTCCCACCTTAATAACACCTACACCACCAGAAAGTTTAGCTAATCTTTCTTGTAGTTTTTCCTTATCAAAGTCTGAATCAGAGTTTTCAATTTCTTTTCTAATTCTAGTAACTCTTTCATCAATTTCCCTTTTATGACCTTTTCCTTCTACGATAGTAGAGTTATCTTTATCAGCTACTACTTTTCTAGCAGAACCAAGTGATTCTAACTCAACAGCATCCAGTTTTAATCCTACCTCTTCTGAAATTACAGTAGCACCAGTTAAAATTGCGATATCTTCTAGCATTGCTTTTTTCCTATCACCAAAACCTGGAGCTTTAATACCTAAAACATTAAAGGCGCCTCTGATTTTGTTAACCACAAAAGTTGCTAACGCTTCACCTTCAATATCATCAGCAATAATTACTAAATCTTTCTTCCCTGCTTGAGCTATTTTCTCCAGTAGAGGAACTATCTCTTGTGCAGAAGATATTTTCTTATCTGTAATTAAAATATAAGGATCACTGTATTCAGCTTTCATAGATTCTGAATCAGTTACCATGTAAGGTGAAACATAACCATTATCAAACTGCATACCTTCAACTACTTCTACCTCTACACCAAACGACTGCCCTTCTTCTACTGTCACAACTCCATCTTTACCAACTTTTTCCATAGCCTCAGCAATCTTTTCACCAATCTCTTTACTGTTGGCGCTAATTGAAGCTACTTGAGCAATTTCTTCCTTAGAAGAAATATCTTTGCTCATAGCTTTTAAGTTTTTAAGTAGACTTTCAACTTTCTTTTCAATTGAATTTCTAATTTCAATTGGACTAACACCAGCTGAAACCATTTTAAGACCTTCTTTAATCATTGCTTGAGCTAAAATAGTAGCAGTGGTAGTTCCATCACCAGCAGTGTCATTAGCACGAGAAGCAACCTCTTTAATCATTTCTGCTCCAATATTCTCTAACTTATCTTCTAGTTCAACTTCCTTAGCCACACTAACACCATCTTTTGTGATGGTAGGAGCTCCAAAACCTTTATCAATTACTACATTTCTTCCTTTAGGACCTAAAGTAACTTTAACTGCTTCAGCTAATTTATCTACTCCAGCTTGTAATGATTTCCTGGCTTCTTCATTAAATACAATTTGTTTAGACATATATTTATTTCTTAATTAATAATTAGTTATAAAATTATTGCTAAAATATCAGAGTCATCAATAATTAGATACTCTTCATTTTCTATTTTAATTTCATCAGGAGAATACTTTTTAAAAACAACTTTGTCACCCTCTTTAACTGAGGCTTTTAAATAATCACCATTTTCTAGTTTTTTACCAGGTCCAACAGCTATCACTTCACCTTGTTCAGGTTTTTCATCTTTAGCTGTTTCAGGTAAAACAATACCAGAAGGGGTAGTTTCTTCTAGTTTTAAAGGCTTAATAACAACATTTGAATGCAATGGTTTTAATTTCATATTTTTTAGTTATTAATAGTTATTATTTAGCACTCCTAAGTTGTGAGTGCTAATCTCTTATTATTCTATCACTAATACAAAGCTTGTCAAGAGAACTATGTCTCTTAATTTTACAGAAAATTACTTTGGGAAAGCTTATATAAAAAGTTTTTTAAAAGTTTAGTTAAAAGTTTAATTTCTTTAGTTCTCTTCTGTGATTTTTATAATCTGGACAAGCTTGCTCAACTAAAGACCAGAACTTCTTTGAATGATTTAATTCTTTCAAATGACAAAGTTCATGGATAATGATATAGTCTTGCAAGTGTTCAGGTAAAAGTATTATTTTATAATTAAAATTCAAGTTCCCCTCTTTAGAGCAACTTCCCCAACGAGTCTTTTGATTTCTAATAGCTAGTCTTTGATACTCTAAAGCTAATTTTATACTATATTTTTCTACCTTATTTTGTATTATCTTTCTAGCTGTTTCTTTATTCTTTAAATAATGCTCTTTAGAAAACTGTCTTTTTTTAGGTATCTTATCAAAATATTGAAGCTTCTTTTCTATCCAAGCTTTTTTAGAGGTGATAAAGTTCTCTACAGTTTTTTGACTACATAAAAAAGGTTTGGTAACAACTATGGATTTATCAGGATACAGAGCTAAACGTATGTGTTTAGCTCTGTAGCTGTTTTTTATCTTGTATTTTATTGGTTTATCACTAATCATTTATTGATCTTTATACTAAATACTAAATAATTAAGAAAAAATCTTTTTCCCTTTTTTCATTATTTTTTTCAGATCTTTTTCTCTATCACTAACAAGATTTTTCTTGCCATTACCGCAATTACCCATTACTTTAACTATTTTCTTTTTTGCACCAAAGTATTTAATACTTAAAACAACTTGCATTATTGCAATGAAGTTTAAAACTAATGCAAACTTAGGAGCGCCAGTAGTGAAAAACAAGTGAACCCTCTCCCCGCCCTAAAGGGCGGGGCTTCAGGTATTAGGGCATACTGGAAGTATTTTGTTCTTGAATATATCTTTTTATCATTTCTTCTTGAGCTATACCTACTGTTTCAGCAAA
>Ga0136558_1001444_pt1 | contig 12083 bp, 4 predicted proteins | sample AntRauTorckE6833_FD_101391 | JGI IMG/M metagenome (GOLD analysis project Ga0136558, IMG submission 101391) | Saline lake microbial communities from Rauer Islands, Antarctica - Metagenome Torckler E6 #833 | ecosystem: Environmental > Aquatic > Non-marine Saline and Alkaline > Saline | place...
AGATAATTTTAACATATTCAAATGTTCTATATCAATATTAATAAATATCATTTCCAATACATCTTCATCTAATATATTTAAATATGATATATTATTAATTTTTTTAATTATAAGTATAATATTTTCAATAGTGAGTTTATAAATTTTGTTATAGAGTTCTATTCCTCGATCATTAATTTCAATAGTTTCATAATTATCATATTCATTAATACGCCAACAATCAGGATATTTTAATATATAATTTTCTATTTCATCAATATATAAAATAGAATTTTTACCAGAAATTAATTTATAACCATATTCTTCAATAAGTTTTATAAGAATAGGACATAACCGAGAAGATTTATTATTAAAATGTGGTAAATAATCTTTATTACCACCTTTTTTTAGATATAATTTTATTCCAAATTTAGATAAACTAAATAAATTATAATGTATATTTATAACTATTTTAGTTGTCATATTTATTATATAAAAATATAATAATCAATTTTGTATTATATTAATATTATATTTATAAAATTTTGTAATATTTGAATATGAACTATAATATAATGGTGTAATATAATTACATTATTCGCCATCATAAAATATATATTGTAATATTTTAACATAATAAATTAAAAGTAATTATACCTACAAAAAATAGAAAATATATTTAAATTGAGTAATTAATATATTTTTAGATATATATATTTAATATAAAATAAAATTGATTATAATATTAATATAAATATAATTAATATAATATGAATAATAAATTAAAAAGGAAAAAAAAAATTAAACTGAATTGTTTCATGATAAATTGTAATGAAAATATTAATCCAACAATGTCTTTTGTTGGAAATTGTAAATATTGCGAATATATATTTTGTATTCATCATAGACTTCCTGAATCTCATGAATGTATTAACCAAAACGAATGTAATAAACAATCTTTTGAAGAAAATGCTAAAAAAAATAATGGAATAACTCATAATAAGAAGATTGATAAAATTTAATCCAAAAAATTTAAGATGTATGTAATAAACAATCTTTTTGAAGAAAATAGCGAAAAAATTCATCATTCAAAAATAAATAAAATATAAATTAACCTAATTTTTTTTTGTTGAAGATGTAATCTTCGCTTTTTCTGGAATTTTACTTGCATAAAAATTGTTACGAAATTCCATGAACGTCTTTTGTGTTTTGTGTTTTGGTAATCAAAACAACGGCACATTCTGGAAACTCTCTTGGTTCTGCCATGATGTTAAATTAATATAATAAATCAATTTATGTTAATATATTGTGTATTATAAATTTAATTTAATATAATATAATAATTATATGAATTTGGATAAAATAACAAATATAATAAGTTATAATAAATTTAATCCAAAAAAGGTAAAATTAACAGATAACCAAAATAAACAATTCATGACAAATATGGATGTAGAGGTAATTAATATTTGGTATAAATCAGATAATTTGAAAATTCATGGATTTATATTTAAGAAGAAATATTTAAGAGAAGAAGTTCCAGTTGTATTATATTGTCGAGGTGGTAGAAATTATAAAACATATAGTAAAGGTGAATTGAAACCAATATATTTTTATAATAATAAAGGTTTATTAGATTTAGTTAAAGCAGGTAAAATAATAGTATTTGCTTCAAATTATCGTGGAAGCAGTTTTAGTGAGGGTGTTGATGAATATGGAGGGAAAGATATAAATGATATAATAAATATGTATCCTATAATAAAGAAATATAAATTTGCAAATCATAAGAGAATTTGTGTATATGGGTGGGGACGGGGTGCTATGATGGTGTTATTAGTTAATAAGCAGATAAATTGGATACGATCAATAATAATTGGAGCAGGAATATATGATTTAAAAAGTCATAAAGTATTAAGACCAAATGCGTATAAAATGTATATGAAAGATTTATCGTTAAAAGTACAAGATTTAGTGGATAGAAGTTCTGTGAGATGGGTGGATAAATTACCAGAAAAAGTTCATATGTTAATATTACATGGAATAGATGATGAAATATCACCAATCGAAGATGTATATAAATTAGAAGATGAATTGAAAAAAAATAATATGATATATAAGATGGTATTATATGAAGATGGACATTCATTATATAATAATGTAAATGAAGTAGCAAAAGAAGTTAAAGAATGGATTGGTATATATTTACTTTAATAATTTAATTATAAGATGAGTATAGTTCAATTTTATTTTTATAAATATTGAAGTAATCTTTAAACATATTGGAATCATTTAACATATATTTAATCATTAAAACATTTTTTGCAAACCCAATCATCACATATTTCACTACAAGTACAATCAGGATTACATCTACAATAATGAGAATAATTATAATTATATTTATAATAATTAAAAATGTATTCAAGAATATTGTGGTCAAGTTCTAATAATTTAGACATATTAAATTAATAAAAAAAAATTTGTTATAAATCAATTTTTATTTATATAGTAAAATATTTATTATATATATTTATTTTAAAGTATTATTTAGTAAAAATTCTGGGAGTAATTGCCATAGATTGTAATTCTTGGAAGAATAATTTACAAGGGTATGGGATATGTATTTCAGAAAAGTCAAGTTTATTATTACAATAAACGCATTCATAAATATTTTCTTTTTTATTAACATTTGCGAAATTACCGCAATTGTTGCATGTATATGTTTTGAAGTGGTCTGATACATCAAGCATACGTTCTTTATACATATTGGATGTTCCGTGTGAAATCATACAATTATGAGAAACAATACCATTTGCTAAATAGGAATGGTTATTTTCAACTTCAATATCATATACATCGTGTTCTCCTGCATCTCTAATATCAATAACTTTAAGGTTCATAGTTGGTAAGCATTTGCTGTCAGCATGAACAGCATAAATATTTTTATTCTTTTTATATTTTTTCTTAATTTCTTTAATATCAGTTTCTTCATTAGTTTCTTCATCAGTTTCTTCATCTATTTTTGTATTAGTTTCATTATTATTAATTTCTTCTCTGAACCATTTATAAGCATCAATACTTGTAAGATATTCTCCTATAATTGGAAAATCACCAGAAGTACATATATTTTTATACTGGGTAATTTCAAATGTTTTGTTGCAAACATAATCATCAATCCTAATTCTTGTTTTTTTAACATAATTATGAATAATTGGTTCAATTTCTTGTTCCATAATTTCAATTGCTTTATCCATATAAGGTTTTCCAGCAAAATTTTTATTTTTAGGATTTTTAATAAATTCAATATAGTTTCCTTTTTCTATAATATAATTTAATATATAATTTCTTTGTCTTAATACAATTTCTTTTAAACGATAATATGAGATTACAGCTTCAAGTCTATGATTTTTATGACAACAATACCGGAAACCAATTTCTTCCGAAAATTTAATAGAACAATCAATATTAATTGTTAATGTCATTTCAAATCGTTTAATATTATTTGTAGTCATATTATTTTTAGACATAAATGTTTCTGTATTATTTGAAATTTTAGTATTAATATTAAATTTTAATAATAAATATTGTAATTGATTAAAGAATTGTTGTAATATTTTTATATTATGTATATATTTTGTTTTTGAAAAAGCAATATTCGTACAAGAATTTGGAATTATTACGGAATTTTCAATTTCATTTTCAAGTAAATTTATACATTCTTTAATATATATAATATTTTTTTCAATTACTTGTAATTGTTCGATACAATTATTTAATGTTCTTGTTAATTCTTTAATAATACTTGGTTTTTTACCGTGTTGTTTATTAATATTATTTTGTTTTTTTAATATGGTTTGTTTTCTTTTAGAAATGCTGTTATTAGTAGTATTATATTCTTCTTTAAGTTGTTTTAATTTTTGTTGTTTTTCAGTATTATTTAATCTATCATTTTGATAAAATATACAAGGAGAGTGTCCATCACCACCAAACATACCTCCAAGAAATTCTCTAATAATAGGGTAAGGACAATTTTCATATAATATAAAATCTGGAATACCAGTTAAATTACTATCTAATTTATTTCCTCTAATAATTCCTTGTATTTGTATAATAGAATGTGTAATATATTTAGGAAGTCTAATTGTATATATATAAGTTTTTTTTTTAATATATTTATTAGTATCGAAATCTATAAATAAATTTAAATCTTTAATAATTTGTTCCAAGTCTAATTTATGTCCTATATATATTTCGGAACATCGTGATTTGTTAGATATATGTCCGTCAGTAATTAAATATCCAAGAATTCGCATAAAAGCAAGAGTTCTTAAAAATTCATCAGAAGTATCTGTTTTTAACACAATATATCCTAAATCCATTTTCCAATTATTACATTCAGTCATTTCTTGTTCTATATCCAATGTAGGATATGTAATTCCACACTTAACTCTATCTTCACCTATTTTTAAATTACCAGCTTCTATATATTCATTATTAGATGTTAATAACTTGTGATTTGGTGTTAGTGTAAGTGTTCGTCCATCCTCAAATGTAATTTTAACACATTTTCGTTTACCATTTTCTCTAAAATTTAATTGAGTTTCAGGAACAATTCCATCGAATTCCTCATTAAAACTTAATATAGAATTTTCCCCACAATTTCCCATCAATTTCCCTATCTCTATTGAACGCCCTGAATGAACCGAGATTGGCGTGATGGATATGTAGCACCAACACTCCATTTCCCCGAATCTGAACCCACCATCTCTGTTGCGTCCTTCGCTGGGTTGTCTATTGAGATTAACGATAGGACCAGTCGCTCGTGAGTGTTCTTTTTCGCATACCATATGTTTAAGTCTTTGGTAGTGTGTAATCCCCATAAAAATTTGTGCATCCATTTGTTCGCCAGTAATTCCGTTAAATAGTATTTGGTCAGAACATTTATTAAGACCATTATTTTCAAGTAATTCGTAAATATCGTCAGGATTATAATCAGCAAATGGTGTCGCATCTCCAAAATAACCTAATAGCGAACATAATACAGAAAAATTTGATTCATGAATATGTGCAACTGTCATTCGTGATGGAAGACAATGAACATTGATAATAATATCAGGTGTAATTCCATCACGAGTTAATGGCATATCTTCATTCGGAATTAATTGACCGATAATACCTTTCTGACCATGTCGTGAAGATAATTTATCGCCTACTATCGGAATTCGTTGATCTCTTATTTGAATTTTTACAAAATTATATCCATCACTATTTTGTCCGTTATACACATTTGTAATTATTCCACCACCATTATTCTTTAAAACTATACTCGCATCTTTATTTTTATATTGTGATGTTTCTTTCTTTATTGGAATACATTTTCCTATTATTACATCTCCTGCTTCTACATAAGAACCTTTCGTTATAAATCCATCTGTTCCTAATTTAGAATAATTCGCTTTCTTCATTGAAATTGTATTTTCTGGATTTGGAATACAAAATTTCTCCTCATCGTTAAAAGATTGCCTCTCTTCTTTTTGAATAAATGTACTATAATGTTCTGTATGAAGTAATCCACGTTCTACACAGGATTTATTTATTAATATTGAATCTTCTTGATTTTCACGACCACATATTACCGCTACAATTAGATTTTGACCATGAGGTAATTTATAATTGTCTATATACTTATTTATAAATGTATTTACTATAGGATTTTGTGGATATGACATCACATGCCCTACCGTATCCAAACGCTCATAATATTTACTTGAATATATACCTATCGCTTGTTTACCCATCGCTGATTGATATACATTACGAGGTGCTTGATTATGATTCGAAAATGGAATTAAATTCGCTATTATACCTAACAATAAACAAGAATGTATCTCGCAATATGAATATATATTATTTATATTATTTTCTAATAAATTCTTTGTTGAAATTAATGTATAAGAAGATTCAAATATATCTACAAATTCAATCTTCGTTAGTCCTTCCTGTGAATTTAAATCTGTATTATTTTCAAAATTATTTATATTTAATTCATTTACATAATTATTTAAATTATTACATACTAAATTATCCCATTTATATATATTATTTTTCAATTTATTTATATCATCAGCATTTATTAATAATCTATTATTCTTTAATATATATAATGGACGAATACAACGACCTGCATCCGTATTTATATGTATCTCATTCAGTTTATGATCTAAAACTATCGCTGTATATATATTTATTATTCCATTATGTTTATAATATTTTAATTGATTATAAATATACATAGAATTATACGCATACCCAATCCAATCACCATTTATGAACATTTTTGTATTACACAATAACTCACTATAATTTATCGTATATATATCGTTAAATAATATTATATTTAATGTCTTTAATATATGTAATATATGGTCACTTGAATAATATGACGATATTATTGCACTTGTTGCCATATGCTTTAATAAACCTATAGAAGCACCTTCTGGTGTTTCGTTCGGACATATATAACCATATGAACTACCATTTAATTTACGAGGTGTAACTAATTTTCCTGATTTTTCAATCGGAGTATTTATTCTTCGCAAATGTGATATTACACTGAAAAATGATAATCTATTTAATAATTGTGCTACTCCTGACTTTGAAAATTGAGAATTTGAAGAACCAAAATTACCTGTTGAAATTGCTGTTTTTATACCATTCTCTATTGTCGTACCCTTAAATATCTTATAAATATTATACTTATTTATTAATTTATTTATATTATTACACGATTTCCAATTACCTGTTATAAATTCCTTTTTTATTCCTCTATCTACCTCTTTTAACATATTCATATATTGTAATTTAAATAAATTTGTTAATAATATACCTGTTGTATCCACTCTCTTATTTATATAATTATCACGATCATCATAAGGAATCCTCTTTAAATATACTAACAATAATTTCCTTATCATATAACCCAAATATAATCCCTTACATTTAAAATTACTCTTCACATGTGGTAAAAATCTTAATTTTATTAAATTATCTATATAATTACATATATATTCATCATCCTTATTTTTTATATCTTGAGGATTTGTTATTATCTTCGCAATATATAATTTCGCATCTGCCTCCGTCTTTATATATGAATATTTATCTATTGATTCATTTAATATCTGCTTCAATTCTTTATTATATTCTTGTGATATATCATACAATATTGTTAAATATATTTCCTTATCTGTTGTTATTCCTAACGCTTTATATAATATTAACATCGGAATCTCACTTTTTAAATACGGAAATGTTATATAAATACAATTCGGATACTTTAAATCATCTCGTGATAATATCTTCGCTGTAATTAAACTTGGAGATAGATATGTACCTGGAATTATTGACTTTATTTCTACCATCTCCACATATTTACTTGATTTATTATTCTTAAATGAATATATACGATTCTCCGCAATCCTTTCTTGAAATACTATTACTTTCTCACTACCATTTATTATAAAATAACCACCTTTATCAAATTCACATTCTTTAAAATCATTATTCGTATAATATTTATATTTCTTCAATATACAATATTTTGAACCTACCATTATAGGAATTTTACCAATATTTATATTTGTTAATTTCGTTGTTGTCGGTATTTCATATATATTTTGCTCTATATTATATTTACTTATATTTATATCTATATCTATATACAAATTTGAACTATACGTACAATTCTTTAATCTTGATGTTAATGGATCTAAATCTATTGTCGTATCGTCATTTTGGGGTAAAATTGGTTTATTTATATGTGAATTATGATAATATAATTCTATCTTATATTTATCATCCGTTAATTCATCCACATTCAATATTATTGTTTGGGGATTATGATCCTTTAATACTTGTGGAATACCCCGTTCTATAAATTTCTCATAAGAATCTAATTGATTATATATTATTCCATACTTCTCAAAGAAAGATTTTATTATTACATCATAATCCTTATTATAATTAATTTCTACACCTAAATTATTATTCAATTCTTCATGTAATTCTTTTACTTCTGACATAAATATGATAAACTATATTATAATTATTAATAGTAATCAATTTTTAAATAAACTATTTATTCATTATATAAAGTTTTATTTATATATAATTATTATATGGAAGTTAATCCAGAAATTATTCAATATTTAAGTAATTTATATACTAAATCTATACAACATTTGCAAAATAATCAAATTGATGATTCAGAAAAATATGCACTTGAATTAGTTAAATTAGTACCTGATAATAGTGATATTCTTAATTTGTTGGGAAGATTATATCAATTTAAAGGTAATTTTTCTTTATCAATTGAATATCTTGACAAATCTATTAAATCTAATCCGGAAAATATATTAGCAAGATATAATTTAGTTTTAGCATATGTTTCTCTTAAAGATTTAGAAAATACAAAAAAAGTATGTTATGAATATATTAATTGTAATGTTGATAATGGTAATAAACATTTTGTTAATTTATATATTAGTAAATTACATTTTGATTTATTAGATATTGAAGAAACTAAATATTATTATAATGCTTCTAATATACCATTATTTCAACAATTTAGAAACTTATTAATTCCAAGAATATATGATTCTACTGATGAATTAATGTATTATAGAAATTTATATGAAAAAACATTAGACCATTTAATTGAAAATTATAAAGATTATCAAGTTAAAGACCAATACCAGTTTCTACAATATTTATGTTTTACATTTTGTTTCGGATTTCCTTTATCATATCAAGGAATTAGTAATCGTATCATTTATAAAAAACAATCTCAAATGTTTCGTCTAATTTATCCTTCATTAAATTATACATCTAAATATATTGATAATTATAAATCTAAAATATCCACAGATAAAATTAATATTGGATTTTTATCAACTAATTTCTTTAATCAATCTGTAACACGAGATAGAATGGGAGTTATTCGTAATCTTCCAAGAGACAAATTTAATGTAATTGTCTTTTATTATTTTAAACCCAGTGATGATTTAGGAAGATATGTATGGGAAAGTGATAATACTAATATTGTATTACCTGATACTAACTTTATTGATAGAAGAACAATTATCGAACAACAAAAATTAGATGTATTAGTTTATTGTGATATAGGTATGGCGCCGGATACAATGTTTATGGCACATTCCAGATTAGCACCAATACAATTAAATACTTGGGGACATTCTGATACATCTGGAATTGATACAATTGATTATTATATGTCATCAAGTTTATATGAGGAAGAATGGGCACAGGATAATTATACTGAAAAATTAGTTAGATTAAATAGTCTTTGCACTTATTATTTTAAAATTATTGAAAATCCTGATATTGTTTCAAAAGAATATTTCGGAATTGATAAAAATAAAAAATTATATTTATGTTGTCAATCATTATTCAAAATTAATCCTTCTTATGATATTATTATTAAACAATTATTAGATAAAGATAAAAATGGTATTTTCGCTTTTATTGAAATGTCTGTTGGTATATATATTCAAGAACAATTAATTCAACGATTAACTAAAATATTAGGTAATGAAGATATTAAAAGAGTGATTTTTATGAAATGGCAAAATGAAGAATTTGAATTTTATAAAACATTATCATGTGCTGATGTTATTTTAGACTCTGTTCCTTTTGGAGGATGTAATACAAGTTTTTCAGCATTAGGTATGGGATTACCTATTATTACATTTCCTGGAAATTTAATTAATGGAAGATTTACATTAGGTATGTATCGCAAAATGAATATTGATGATTTAATCGTTTATAATAATGAAGAATATATTAATAAAGCATTTAAAATAGCAAATAATACCGAATATAAAAACTATATTTGTAAAAAAATTATTGATAATAATCATCTACTTTTTAATGAACCTGAATCAGTTGCTACTTGGTCTAATTCTATACAACAATTTTATAATAATATTCAACATAATAATATTCAATATAATGAATATATTCAAAATAATTATATACCTAATATATTTCATTTTATATTTTTTGGATATACTAATTTTGAATATATTCATTATTTAGCAATAAAAACTTGCTATGATAATAATCCTAATTCAATTATACATTTATATAATACAAATGAACCAGAACAATTTAATATTAATTGGAATAATATTAAAAAATATGTTAAAATAATTAAAGTTCAACCACCTGATAATATTTTCGGCAATTCTTTACATTCTTATGCACATAAAGCAGATATTATTAGATTACAAAAATTAATTGAATATGGTGGTATATATTTAGATATAGATGTATTGACAATTAAATCATTCAAAGATATTTTACATAATCCAAATAAAGATTGTATTATGGGATTTCAGGCATATAATACACAATATGAAGGATTATGTAATGCGGTTATTATTGCTAAACCACAATCTCAATTCCTTATTAATTGGTTAGAAAATTATAAAACATTTAATAGTAATGAATGGGATAAACATTCCGTTCATTTACCTAAAAAATTAGCACAAGAAAATCCTGAATTAATTGAATGTTATAATCAAGATAAATTCTTTCCTATTAGTTGGTGGTTTTCTGAAAAATATAAATTATTTACTGATAATAAAGAATATTTAAATTTATTTAATAATTCATATTGTGTTCATCTTTGGGAAACTAAATGGATAAATACATTAAATAACATTAATAATAATTATATGTTTAATACTAATAATTTATTTACATATACATTTAAAAAATATATTATTGATAATAATTTTAAACATAAACATATTGATGAATTAAACCAAAAATATAGTGATAAGGGATTACATAAAGTTAAAAATATATTATATATTGGAAGTTCTGGTAATAGTGGATATTCTATTTCAGCAAAAGGTTATATTAAAGCATTATTAAAAATAGGACATAATATTAAATTTAAATCATTTAGGGATGAATTTAATTCTAATAATGAAAAAGATGATATAATGTTAAAAGAATTAGAAAATAATAATATTGAATATGATATTATTATATGTCATACATTACCAACTTTTTGGGAATTATTTAAAGAAAAAGGTAAAGAATTTATAGGAGTATTTGTATGGGAAACTAATAATTTACCTATTGAATGGATCGAAAATATTAAAAATGTAAATAAAATTATTACACCATCTAAATTTAATATGGAATTAGTTAAAAAATATAATAAAAATGTTCTTTATATTCCACATTTAATTGAAAATATTAATATTGAACCAATTAAATATAATTTGGATTGTAAAAATAATAAATTAGAACATATTGTTAATAATATTTATTTAGAACACGGAGAACCATTTGAAAGTTGTAGTGATTTAATTAATGATGATACATATATATTTTATACAATTGGAACATTAGAAGTAAGAAAAAATATAGAACAATTAGTTAAAGTTTTTAGTTTATTAAAATTAAATAATGTGTTATTATATATTAAAACTAATTTATGGAGTTTATGTGATATTAAGAATTTATTATTAAAAAATTTTAATTCTATTAAACACCCAATCGTATTTAATTTCGAAAATATCAATATGAATCAGTTATATAATATACATTATAAATCTAATTGTTTTATATCAACCGCATATAGTGAGGGTGTTGGATTAAGTATAGTTCAAGCAGGATTATATAAAAATCAGGTAATATTTAATAAATTTGGTGGAACAATTGAATATTTACCTTTTTCTAAATATAGTCTACCATATTATTTAGTTGAAGCTTTTGATATTAATAATCCACTATTTAATAATAATAATCAATTATGGGGACAAATATCTGATGAAGATATTAATAATAATATGTTAGAAGTATATAATGATTATAATAATCATAGACTACATTTTGAAGAAAATTACAATTATATTAAGAGTAATTTTAATTTAACTTCAATTGCTAAATATTTTTTAAATATTTTTGATTATATTAATATTGAATTAGAATGTAATAAAGAAAAAATTAAAGGTATTGAAATATTAGTAATTGGAGATTTAGATGTATTAAGAACAAGAATGGATAAA
>Ga0136558_1001445_pt1 | contig 12077 bp, 12 predicted proteins | sample AntRauTorckE6833_FD_101391 | JGI IMG/M metagenome (GOLD analysis project Ga0136558, IMG submission 101391) | Saline lake microbial communities from Rauer Islands, Antarctica - Metagenome Torckler E6 #833 | ecosystem: Environmental > Aquatic > Non-marine Saline and Alkaline > Saline | place...
ACGCTGTGTTTTTCTTTTTTTTTATATACAGGACCGACACACAAAAAAACACAAAACACAAACTTTCTTTTTTTTTCAATCCTCGTCGTGCAGCGCCGTGTGCTTCGTGGCAGCCGCTTCCGCGTCGCCCCGGCTGGTGATGTATAACGGGCCGAGACCCTGCCGCCCACACTCCGTGCAGTTGACTGTGTACAATGTATCTGCCTCGCGGTCAGCTTCGCCCTTCATAAACGCGTCCCACTCATCTTCCGCGGCCACGACCTCACACGTCCCGACACGCCACTTCGTCTCGGCCATAACTTTTTTTTGTTTTTATGAAATTTTGGTTTTATAATTCCAGCACCGCCTCCAGATCACTATTGAGAGGGACAAACAAACCGCGCCGAGCGCTGGGACGAGCCACCTTGCCTGGAAACGGGGGTCTTCGAGGTACCCGATGACTCCAAGGGCCTCGGGCAGGGGGTCGAGCACGAAGGCCTCCTCCTCCGCGGACGGCGGGCCGGACATTTATGATCGCGGGTGCGGGCTGATCTTGCGCTCTGACTTCAATCTGGAAGCGCTCACTGAATTCTTCTTCCTCGTCGCCGGCCAGCAGCCGGATCGCTTCGCCGGAAAAAGCGTGTTCGATGACGCTGCCAGTCAAGCCGAGGACCTCGTCCCACTGACAGAGCGTGAAGCGCATGTCGTGGAATAGCTCGGGCGGCAGCCCCGCCTTGAGCAGGAGCTTGACGGGCGAGATGTTCGGGTTCGTCCGCTCCAGGACGAGCAGCCAGTCGGCGGCGCCGATCCGCAGCGCGGGCAGGCGGTCCGCGACACCCGAGCACAGGTCGAGGAGCTGGTCCAGCGCCAGGACATACGTCGCGATGAAAGAGCGGCCGTGGCGCTCGTATGCCAGGTAGAAGTTGTCCTCGGTCATGCCGGCCGCGACCCAGTCCGTCCAGCGGAACCCGATCCGCACCAGCTGGTCGGGCGTGTAGGGCACGCGATCCATGATCTCCTCGAAGAGGCACTTGCCGTGCTTGGGCATGGCCGCCATGACGCGCCGGGCATTGATCCCCAGGCGTTCGAGCTCAGATACTGGCGTGTGTGCCGCCATCAGCGCCAGCGGCGTGCGCTCCAGCTTGGCGTCGATCACGCGCGACAGACGCGTGAACATGAGGCGCATGGGCGCGACCAGGCTGTCGTCGTCGCCGTCATCTTCGTCGTCGTCGTCTGCGATCAGCAGCGGGTCGCTCGGGTCGATGTGGTACTGCGGGCACTGTGGGCACGCATGGCCGCCGATCAGGACCCGCGTGTTCTGGCACGTCAGATGCATGACGTGCTTGCAGCTCCCGTTCAAAACAGCATAGTCGTCCTTCTCTCGGTCGACCGCTATCCCGCAGACGCCACACTCCATGACTGTTGTTTTTCGTCTGGACTTTCACTTGAACTTTTGTACTAATGGATGAACGATACGCTAAAATTCCGATCGAATGGATGGAGGTCGTGCGGGCCTGGGAGGCGATCCCGCTCGTGTGCCGGCACGGGCACCACTTCTACGAGTCGCTGAATGTCGGGTCCTGGGCATGTGCCCAGCACGCGCAGGAGCTCGACGTCGACAGGATGATCTGGCCCTGCTGTGGGCACAAGGCGCCACACCTGGGCTGCGTCCGCGCTGACCACAACCGGTACGACGTCGACTTCGCTCGCGGCAGTGCCGATGTCACTGTCAAGCGCATCCCGCTCGATGTGATCAATTATTTTGGCATGGCTGGCCGGCCAGGGGTGTCGGCCAACGACAGCGGTGGGATGTTCTATGCCCGTCGCATCGACGAAGACGCTGACTGGAAGCGATCGGCATACACGGTCACACAATAAAAAAAAAAACAAATTGACCGAACCACACAGGGTACGCACGTCAGCAGTGTCTTTCATCAGCAACAGGAAGGTGAAACAACCAATAGCTAAGTGAAAAAAAAAAATGTCTCACTCTCGTGTCGACCCGGCCACACTGGCACCTGCCGGCTACCCGGAAGACTATGCTGCGCCCGGTTACGATGACGACGAGGACGACGAGTATGCGGATCCGTACGCGGCGGCAAACTTCGTGCCCGATGCACAGACGATCCAGTTCATGCTCAGCGGCATGAACATGAATGGCCAGGGGCCACAGGCATCAGCGCGTGCCAAGCCAGCTGTCGAGGACGCGGATGACGAGATCACGCTCGGACACATTGTCGGCCACGAGAAGACTGATGACGAGTTCGCGCGCGCGTTCGAAACCAACCCGGACTACTCGGCCTTCCGCGAGGTCTTCAAGGCGGCGGATGGCATGAACATGCTCAAGGCGGCTGCCAAGAAGGGCGAGCGCGTCGCCCTGCTCGTGCCCGACAACAAGTCGATGGAGCGCATGAAGGACCAAGCTTTCATCAAGCTCAAGTCGCCGTCGCGACGGAACGAGGCCAAGAACTTTATCAAGGCCCACGCCACGCTCGATCTCCCCGGTGTCAACGCCGCCGCCCGCATCGTCACTGCTGCGGCACAGGCGCGGTTCGAGGACGACTACTACTACGACGACGACGAGGTGGCATCGGCGCCGATCGCACACCCGTCGTCCGCGACGCTCCAGTCGTCTGGTGCCCGCATCACGGTCCAGCGCGACCCCAAGGCGAGTTCCAAGCACGCGAAGGTCGTGGCACGCCACGCGTCGCGCGAGCGGGGAGGTGCGATCCTCGCTAGCGCCAAGGTCCGCTCCGAGCACAAGTTCAACGACGGGTCTAAGATCTTGCTGATCTCGGAGCCGCTCATCAAGTGAGAGTGTGTGTGTGTGTTTTGTCGGGCATTGAATATATATTATATTAAAAAAACGGATCCACTGTGTTTTTCTTGCTTCGCGTTCGCTTGAGCGGGTTCTTGTACCCGCTGTCAGATGGTGGGGGGATGACCTGTGTTGCGTCTGTCACATCGCCGAAGTCGGGCTCGGGGACCACCGCCTGGGTCTCGTCGTCGTAATCAGAGTCCTCGCCGTCCTTCTCCGCCGGGAAGTCCGCTGGCAGCTGCGCGAACTCCAAGCTGTGTTTGCGGAACTGATCTACCGCGTCGATCAGCCCCTGCTCGACCTTGACGCGCGTGCCAAAGAGCGAGTCGCCGCACGTCAGCATGAACAGCGAATACATCGTCTGTGCGCCGCCGTCGAACTCCTCGTAATCGCCGGCCTGCGTCAGGAGGACCATGACGCTGAAGACGATGCGCCTGGCAGTCTCAGATCCGGCATGCTTGTCGATGAAGATCGCGAACGCGTCCAGCATCTCGTCGCCGAATGTGCCGATGACAAGCTGCTTGAGCAGATACTCGTAGAACACGGGCCACTTGGGCAGAAGGTGCTTCGTCTTGATCGCGCCGCCGAACAAACACAGGAACTCGAGCGCTGCGGTGACATCAGCGCGGACCCACCGCTGGCGCTGACGCAGTGGCGATCGCGCCTGGTTCTTGATCATGATCTGTTCGCGCGGCGTGAGCGACATCACGCTGAGGTCGGCTGACATTTCGATGACGCGGTGGGGTGGCTCGGTATCGCCCTCGAATTCGAGGAAGTCGAGCAGCGGCTTCCGAAAGTGGCGGACATACATCGCGCCGATCCTATCCGGATCGCGCTCGTTGGTGAACGTCAGCATGTAGAGCACCATCAGCATCTCGGTCTTGGCAACGGTGCTGGCGTACGGTCGCCAGTCGATCTCCTGGAAGCCCCTGTCGACACCGTGCAGTATGCGCATGTCTTTGGGCGTCGTGAACGTCTGATCCAGCACGCGCATCATGAAATTGGAGAACAGGTACTGCGCGAACTGCCGGTAGTTCGCGGTCAGCGGATTGAGGATGTGATCCTGCACGTACTTGATCGCATTCTCCGGCCCCACGCCGGCCGGCAGCGCATCGCTCAGCGTGTTCTCGATCATGTCGGTCGCCTCCTGATAATCAGCATCCGATGGCACGGGGACGTGTACCTGCGCCGCATCGCCACCGTCGTCGTCATCGTCTGACGATATGACGATCGGCGACGGCGGCCGGGGGCTCTCACCATCCGTCGACGACGAGTCAATGGAATCGTCTGTCTCGACCGGCTCATCGGCAAACGACTCGATCGGGTCGTCGTCGTCAGATACGAACTGCTTCCGGCGGGGCAGCGGGCTGTCGTCTGAGTCGACAGCCTCTTCCTCAGAGCTCTGTGGCTGTGGCACCGGCGTATCATCTACCGTGACATTCAGCTCCCGCAGTGCGCCCAGGAGGATGTCGATGTCCTCCCCGTGCGTCTCGATCTTCGCGAACGGAAAAGGATTGGCTTGCAGGGGCACATCGAGGATGTCAGCTGTCACGAACCTGTCGAGCGTCCGCGTCCAGACGATATTCAGCCAGAACTCGCCGTCCTCTGTACGTTTCTTCTCGACCTTGATCAGCACCTTGAAACCGTCCTGCTGGACATAATCGCCCATGTCCTCGTCATCGATGCCCGGGTATCTGTACAGCGCACGGATGCGGGGTGTTACGCCGCGCGACGTCCCACCGAACGGCGCGATGGCGTTCAGCATGACATACGCTTCACCGCGATCGAGGAGCATTACCCGCAACGACATCGGGAACATGTTATCCGTGTACGCGATCGACGGGACCCGCATGTTCTCGACGAGCCACACGAGACTCGACGGCGTGTAACCGATGTAAAGCTGCCCCTGTGGCACCACCAGCGGCTCGTATTCGCGGATGCGCGCACGCTTTTTAGGCGGCGCCGACGCCATCAGCTCGTGGAAGGCGGCCGTCGAATCGCCGCCTGTCGCATGCAGCGCGCTGCGGATGTCATGCAGTGAGAACATCCTCCCTACCACCTTTTTTTTTTGTTCTTGAAGGGTCGGGTCGCTTGAACCAGCGGATATGGAGATTTACAACTGTTTTTTCCCCGAGTCCGCGACCGGCACATTTCAACACGACGGGTTGGTGGTCACAACAACAACAAAAAAAAAGCAACCTTTGTCTTTTATATATAAAATGTCATCGTCAAGCGAGGAGAGCTCAGAGGAGGAAGAAGGGGACTCGATCGAGGAGGTCGAGGAGGAGAAGGAGCGGGTGCTCGAAGAGGGCATTTTCCGCATCAGCGAGATCGACCGCGGCATAGGCGGCGCCTTCGCGGTGTGTGTGCGCGACGGCGGAAACATCAAGGGCAAGCCCAACCGCGTCCGCATCCCGATCAACCAGCTGCCCTCGCTGTCGCCCTACCTGCTGTTCCGCATGCGTGTCGTCGCGAGCGACAAGCCAGTGACACTCGACAGCGTGACGGATGTCCAGCCGATGAAAATAACGATCGGGATGGTGTCCAAGGTCACGGGCAAGCGCTGCAAGAACGGCAGCAAGGAGGCGAAGCTCATCGACATACCCAGCAACCACCTGCCGGCCTTCGGGATCGCCTTCCGCAAGCCGAGCTTCTACAGGCTGATGACCGAATACCCGGTCGACCTGCTGCTGCGCCTCCCAGACTCGACGTACAAGAAGATATGGGCCGCGCGGACCCAAACGTACTTCTACCTCTGGGAAGCGCTCCGCGCGCGCATCAGCGGCTTGCCCTACATGGGCGCACTGTGTGCCCGCTCGCGGCCACCGACAGCCGAAATCGCGGCGGGCCAGGCGATGTATGCCATGATGCTCAACGAATACGCGGAGTCTGGCAAGGCGGTGTTCACGGACTACGAGGACGCATCGCAGCTGGAGGAGTGGGGCATCATCAGCGAGCACCGCACGTTCAAGACCCGGACGCTGCAGGAGAACGCGCTGCTCGGCAAGTTCGATGTGAATCGCACCAGCATCATACACACGGGGTCGCTGGACTCGGATTACGCCGAGCTGATCAAGCAGGTGCAGTCGGCAGATCTGGTGCGGCCGGCGGTCGTGCTGGCGCCGAGCCCGCAGATGGCGGCCGACCTCCGCATGCAGGGGCTCGCCAACGTCCGGCTGCTGGCGAACGCGGTCAGCGCGACGATCTCTGCCAAGTCGTGCGTCGTGGCGGCGGCGCATTTGGCGACGTGCACCGAGCTCCTCGCGATCATAACCGCGCCCCACCTCAACCGCGTGACGCTGATCGGCGACGCAACGCACCGGACGGGCTTCCCAGAGACGGAGCAGTCGACGGCCGGTTTCGCCATCCTGTTCGCCAAGGCTGCCGAGGCCGGGGCGCACGCCACGAGTCCCTGGCCCACGCACATCCAGCGCGCGCCCGACGCGTCGCTGCAGGCCTCGCGGTGCTGGCAGCGCGACGCGCACCTCGACCTGGTCAGCGGCCGCAGCAGCCGGACGCTGTTCGCAAATGTCTCCATGGAGGACTGGTCGCAGCTCGAGCTGATGCGGCCCAAGCAGCGCGGCCTGAACACGCTGTTCCTCTTCTTCAGCAGCCGGCACCTGGAGGCGGCCAAGGACGCGGCCAAGGTCAACACGCGCAAGCTGGGTCTGCGCATGTGCGTCTCCGTGCCGTCGCGCGGCATCTGGGGCGACATCAAGAAGATATCGGCTGAGGGTGTCGACCCCGTCGCACTGACCATCGGCGAGACAGAGATCACGCTGCGGCACGAGGACAAGGTGCGGCCGGGGCGCTACGAGATGCTGACGCGGTACAGTGGCACGCCTTGCCACACGGTCGTGGTTGTCATCGAGGACGATACGCCGCGCGCGCTCATCGCCACCGCGCTCAAGTTCGCCACGGACTCGTTCAAGATCGTTTTCGCGCCCGACGCCAAGCGCAAAACACTGGGCAAGAACCCGCTCGTGCAGCCAGACGATCGGACGATATTTGTCAAGGAGGCGGCGCTGATGGAGTTCGCCAGCGAAGCGAAAAAAAATATGATGGGTTGACCTCTCTTTCTGGGTGGTGTTTTTGTAGTAATAAAAAACCAGAGGAGGTCATGGCCCACACCGCATGTGTCACTTTGTCAGGGGCATTTGGCGTGCTCATCGTCCTGTCGCTGTTTATCACGGCGGTCGTCGTGCCGAAGCAGCGACCGTACAGCATCGGCGGCAGCGGCAAGTTCGCCGTTAGACTCAATGAGACCAGGCAGATCGATCGGCACACGCGCGTGCAGCAGGTCGGGAACATGACAGTGACATACATCGCGCACATCGTCGATGACGAGAACGCGACGGAGCAGATGCCCGTCAGCCAGCAATGCTGCACCTTCATCGGCGACCGGCTGCACTGGCAGAAGCGGGACATGGCCTATCGGATCTACAACTCGCCGTCATCGGCTTTCACCAACTTCTTCATCGAGGGCGGCCAGAAGCACACGCAGGCCTCTGCCGGCATCAGCATCCTGGGCATGGTGACACAGGTCGACGACGTTTACAACAAGGACGTGGCCACCGCTGCGGCGACGCAGGGGATGAACACTGTATCGTACGGGCCGATCGAGTGGGAGGGTTCGTCCGGCACCGTCCTCGGGGTGACCATGCTCTGGGTGGACGGGCCGCACCTGTGGTCGTGGGCCGTCATCGTCAACTCCGAGTTGAGCAGCATCGGGGACGCGGCGCACTCGTCGGACAAGTATGACCTGCCCTCGATCATCAACCACGAGCTCGGGCATGTCTATGGTATCGCGGACGAGTATGACCCTGTCTGCGGCTTCACACTGATGTATGGGGTGTTGTCGAAGGGGGAAACGTCTGGCCGGAACGTCGACAGCAACTGTGCCCAATGCCTCCAGGCGCTGTACCAGGGACAGCCGCTGGACGAGGAGGACACGTATTTCGACAGCGCGCCGCACGACAGCGCGCCGCACATGTCTCTCGTACTTTTCGCGATCAGCTTCGGTGCTGTGTTCGGCCTGCCCTGAGACGAAAGAACGGGAATCGCAAAAACTACGACCACATTCTGGAACATTGCAGGGATGTGCCGCCACCTCCTGACATTATTCTGTGCGACATGCAAGTGCGTGCAGAGTTTCCTGACCATTGTGGGTTTCGGGGTAGTTATTTTTGTATTAGTTGTGCTGTACAATAACCTCGGAGACATGCTTGCCTACCGGCGAGAATACAACTCACTGGTTGCCGAAATACTCGAATCCTCCAAGATACCTGTAAGCTGAGAACTAACAAAGAAGAAGAAAATGTCAATCAAAATCGAAGAGATAGCTATCGACGGTGATGGAGGAGAAGAACGACGTAACGCGGATGATGAGGAGGAAGAGCGCGAGCTGCTCGACAAGGAGGCGAAGCAGCGCCGCGCCGTGTTGTTCACGACGCTTGCGTTCAAGATGTTGTATGAACTGAAACCACAGGTGAAGACCGAGCAGTCAAGTAATATGCATTAAAACACCCCCTTTTTTTCAGTTCAACTGTTTGCCAAAGCTATTTGCCATCTGCACGCCCACATGTCCAGGCCCGGCATAAGTCTCATAGCAGGACTGTGCGTTCGTTTTGTGGCGGAGCAAGTCGGACACCATGTCGCGGGACTCTTCCTTCGCTTCAGCCATCACTGCTTCGTGGTGGAGCAAGTCGTAAACTTCAAGCCACATAGCCACGATGGCGTCCTTGCCGTGCTTGCCCACCAGCTCGCGCCTGCGATCGGTGACCATCATCTTGACGCAGTAGTTCGCGATCGTGCGTGTTGCTTTCACCGGCAACCCTGTGTTCTTGCGTAGCATATCGACCACAGGTGGGACGTTCGCCGATTCGATGTCGGTGCATGCGCGCAAGAAGGAGTAGAAGCGCCGGCCAGCCTCAGTGTTGGCGGTGCTCGCCTGGAACTGCTTGATCAAGGTCCTCTTGGCCTGCTTCATGTAGCGCTGCGCTTCCGGCCCCTCCTTGGCCGCCCACGCCAGCCTGAAGTGGGCACGGAAGGCGAGGGTGATCGATTCCATGGAACGTCCTTCTTTGATTATGGCACAATTCAATCAGTGGCGGCCACACAAACGGAAGCAAAAGGGACAAAAATAAATAAATAGATATGTCGTCGCGGTCTGGCCTGTACCCGGCACCGTCGCCAGATGAGGTGACGGCCTCGGCCGACTTCCGCGGCATAAGCGTATCGTACGAGGGCGCGACCAAATACGATACCGATCCGGTGACAGGCGAGAGGGTGGCGCCGCCAGCCGAGGTGCAGAATCTGCAGGACCGCATGTTCGACAAGATGCGTCCACCCTACGCGGCGAAGATGACGCCCGCCGAGGAGACAGAGTTTGCCAAGTGGGCCACCAACGAGCAGGCGGCGCTGGACGTGCTCGACGAGGACATATTCTACCAGTTCGTCAACGACGTCGCCGGTGGCACAAACATGCGCGTCACCGATCTGCTGACGTTCTCGCCCGGGAACAACTTCCCGTCGCAGCAGGCGGTCGAGCAGACGGTCTCTGCGTTCGTCCTCTCCAAGAAGGGCGGCGACATCGACAAGGATCTGACCGAGCTGGAAAAGGCACACACGGAGGCCCGACTGCAACTGGACCGCCTGCGCTTCAAGGATCTGAGGGCCCGTCAGGACACCTTAAACTACTTGATATTCGGCGCGGCAGTCGGCGGAGAGGGCAGGCTGCAGATCGCCAACGATACGCCGTTCGCGAACCCGGACATCGAGGTGCTGGGCATAAGTGTCGACCCCAGGTACGCTGTCAGTCTGGATGTCAGCGCGCGGACTGTGCGTATGACCCGTATGCGTGGATACTTGCTGAGACTGCGGCCCGAGAGTTATAATGTCGCGCGCGATCGGGCGCGGTCAGAGGGCATCTCGCCAACCCCCAGTGATGGCAAAGGAAATATCGCGCCCATCTGCGGGCATCCTGATTACATCGCGACCGAGGAAACCACCCCGCTCTCAGACAAGAGCTACATCGCATCAGAGAATGTCAAGCTGATCGGTCGGCGCATCGAGGCACTGCGGCCCGATACCGACCGGGCCCGACAGCTCTCCCAGACCCAGTGGGCGCTGCGGCCAGAGATCCTGAGGCGACACAGACAGACACCGACGCTCATCTACGGCCTGAACCGCTCAGTGGCGGCCGCTCGCATGGCCACGCCCTACCTCAAAGCACTGCCCAGCTTCGAGCCCTTCATGCAAAAGGCGTCCGATACCCAGGCGCGCACGCTGTTCGCAGAGGTCGTCGTCTGCACCATCCGCCAGTCCCGGTTCTACACGCCGGTGCGTCCCACGTTCGACAGCAACAGGGACCGCATCAACGAGGACCGCAAGGCCGCATTGCGGGCGCTGCGCAACTACGAATACAAGGGCGGCATCATCGTGGAGCGGCGGCAGGCTCACGAGGGCGCAGGTCGCTGCCTAACTGGGGACAGCCGCCTCTACGCATATGGTTATTGAAAAAATCAAGTCTAACAGTCATGATAAATTTCAAAATATGATTTAAACGTTCACAAAGAGGAACAACAACAAAAAAAAAAATGGCAGGCGACGCGGCGCTGTTCCGTCTCATCTTTGAGACTGGCGACATATTCGCGTCCGCGGACCCCAAAGGCGGGGTCGTGAAGCCTGGATACACCACTCAACAGATCTTGGATGTGGGTGTTCCCGAGATCGCGAAGCGCGCGTGGCAGCTCGATGCGTCGGGCAGCATCGTCAAAGCAACACAGGCGCTGATCGAGTCAGATCCGCTGCTCGTCCAGACGTACGCTGACCTTATCATGCGTGCATTCGATCTTGATCTGGTAGATTTCGACGTCGATGAGCTGATCAGAGTCGGCACGGGCGCCATGGAGGCACACCGTCCACACGAGCTACGGGGGTCTGCTCACGGGGTGGCACCCGATGGATGGATAGATATGGGTGACAACCCCGAATCTGTGGTTATCAACCCACCGGCCACTCGCAGTCAACGGGAGAAGGTCGCTTATGTTGTCCTCTTCCTTGTCATCATGGCCGTCATGATCTTATCGTACGTGACAGGCATTCTGGATCCATTCGTCGCTATGTTCATAACCGTCAAACCCACGGTGATCGACCGGAAGATCTTAGAGAGGAATGCAGCGGGATGGGTTAAACAAATGACCGCCCACAAGCCGTCGTGGGTAACACGTATGTTCGGGGGGATGACCGACGAGCAGAAGTATGACGAACTCGTGCGCGTGGCGTCGGATCACTCGGCGAAGGGCTTGAAATTGGTCCTCCCTGGCGGATTCTTCCAGGATTCGAAATTGTACACGGACATAATCAAAAGGTCGACGGCCGCATGGGCAACACGTATCATTCTCGGTGCTGCCGACACGACACAGGTGACATCGGTGGGTACGGGGAACGTTGCTGGCATGGATGTGAATATCTACGGTGAATTTGAAGATATGATGGACTTGCCGATGCGGCGCAGCGCGCTTGCCCAGTTGGGCACGGGCATCTTTGGGGTGCTTGCCTTTTTGGCTGCACGGCACATCGACAAAACCGAAGCAGATCGTACCGGGGCCCCACGGATCATCGCCGGCGCGTTCAAGACGTTCTTGGCGTGGCCGATAGTAGCGTCCAGCCTGTGGATGATCGCGAACAACGTCGTTTTCGGTGCCACAGGGGATACGACCGGCGTGCTCCTCGATAAGACGATAGACGCCATAACCATGCAATTATTCCTCGCGTTTATGACTGGTGTTACCCCCAACGTCCGTCCCCTCTTCAATACACTGAAGGATATGGTGGTCACTGTGCACAAAGAGCGGCGCGAAGACACCCAGTACCAGAAGAGGGTCGAGACAGAGCACGGGAACCGTCTAGCACTCGAGGGCGTCAGGCAACAGGGGGCATCAGCTGCCCGGGGGGAGAACGCGCAATACAAAAGAAACCAATCGAAGTTCGAGCACACACTGAAGCAGAACGCGAATGCCCGCGGGGATCCCGCGACGTCGCCTGTCATGCGACGGCGAGTGGGACCCGCCTTTCTCGCGCGCATGCCGTCGCCACATGAAGCGCGAAGCGCCCTCTACGCGGCCGGGGGCGATCCGGCGGCGGCCGCTGGCCTCCTACGCCAGTCGCTCGCAGAAGAGGTCGCCAAACCCAAGGGACCGAAAAAAACACTGGCCTCGCTGTTTTGACTCTGATCAGAGTCTAAACCTTTTCCTTCGACTCTCATTTTTTTACCATA
>Ga0136558_1001446_pt1 | contig 12074 bp, 10 predicted proteins | sample AntRauTorckE6833_FD_101391 | JGI IMG/M metagenome (GOLD analysis project Ga0136558, IMG submission 101391) | Saline lake microbial communities from Rauer Islands, Antarctica - Metagenome Torckler E6 #833 | ecosystem: Environmental > Aquatic > Non-marine Saline and Alkaline > Saline | place...
CAAATACACAAAGCTAAAATTCAAAAAGGTGGTAAAAGAAAACGCAATCAAGCACCTTATTTAGTAAAAGGTTTTCGATTGTTTGACAAAGTTAATTATAAAGGGCAAAAATGTTTTATCACGGGTAGAAGAGCAACAGGCTATTTTGCCTTAAAAACAATAGATTATACAAAAGTACATAATAGTGCTAAATCAAAAGATTTGAAATTAATTGAAGCTAGAAGAAGCTTTATAATGCAAAATATAGAAAGGAGTGGATAAGGCAGACAATTCCTCACCTACCCTAAAGGGATAGGTGTTTCCTTGTCCTAAAATTTATGAAAACTTAGAAAATCTTTATACACCATATAATCCAGCTGTATTAAGATTAATCAATACAGTTATTAAAAATTCTCACGAGAATGGTATTTGGGTTGGTATGTGTGGAGAAGTCGCAGGTAATCCAAAATTGATTCCAATTTTATTAGGTATGGGCTTAGATGAGTTTTCAATGAGTTCTATAAATATTTTACAAAGTAGATTAATGATTAATAACATAGATTACTCAAAGTTAAAAAAATACGTACCCAAATTTTATCAGCAGAGACTGTCGCTGAAGTAAAAATTATACTTGATCAAATAGAATTAGATTTAGAATTAGATAACTACTATATATAATATTTTAGGAGATATTAAAAATCATATCTCCTTTTTCTTTTATTTAATTAATATCTAATGTATAATTATTTTTAGAAGAAAAAATTATGGAGGTATGAATGTTTACATTACCTAAAAATATTATTGTTAAAGATGTGATGAGTAAAGAATATATATTGACAACATTTAACGCATCTATTAAAGATGTGATTGATGAAATGTTAAAGAAAAATATGGATGAGGTTTTCGTCATTGATACTAATGATAAACTTTTATCGGTTTTTACTTTAGTAGATATAGCTGATTTTATCCAAAGAGATATTAATCTTAATCGAAAAATCGGTGAATTTATGGATAAAGAATGCTATACAATTCAACCCAATGAGAATATCGTCACAGCAAAGGACTTAATGAATAAGAATGCAATCGGAAGATTGCCTGTGGTGGAAAATGGTTCATTGATAGGTGTTATTAGAAAAGAATCTATTATCAATGATTTTTATTCAAAAATCGAAAAAATAGAAATGAATATGGAAATCATCATGGATTCCATTCATGAAGCAATTTGTGTAATAGATGATCAAGGCATTGTTAAACTTTGGAATAAGAATGCTGAAAAACTCTACAATATTAGTAAAGACGAAATTATTGGGCGTCCTGTAACGGATTTTTTTCCAAATGCATTAATTATGACGCCGTTAAAAACGGGAGAAAAGTATGATAACCTTTACCATGTACCGAAAGCTGGGAGTAATGTAGCGATTAGTGTGCATCCAATTATTTATAACGAAGAAATTATAGGTGTTGTATCATCTGAGCGAGATATTACAGAAGTTAGAGAGTTATCAAAGGAATTGGAAAATGTAACGCAAACAGTAAAATTTTTGGAAGATGAAATGAGAAGTTTAAGAAATGAAGAGTTCAAAGAAATTCTTGGAAAATCTAAAGAAATAAAATCGTCAATAAAAAAAGGAAAGCAAGTTGCTCAAACGAAAGCAAGTATTTTGATTTCTGGTGAAAGTGGTACTGGTAAAGAATTGTTTGCTAAAGCGATTCATAATCACAGTAATCGAGAAGGATTATTTATTCCAGTCAATTGTAGTGCCATACCAGAAAAGTTATTTGAAAGTGAGTTTTTCGGCTATAAAAAAGGGGCCTTTACAGGTGCAAGCAATAAAGGTAAAAAAGGATATTTTGAGTTAGCACACAATGGAACTTTATTTTTAGATGAAATTGGTGAAATGCCATTAAGTTTACAGGCGAAGCTTTTAAGAGTTTTACAAGAAGAAAAAATTAGACCCGTTGGTGGCGAAGGATCAGTTGATATAGATGTTAGAATAATATCAGCTACTAATAGAAATTTAAAAGAAATGACAAAAAAAGACACTTTTAGAGAAGATTTATATTTTCGGTTAAATGTTATTAATATCAAGATTCCACCTTTACGTGAAAGAGTTGAGGATATTGAATTGTTAATCCATCATTTCTCACAAGAATCCTGTCGTAAAAACGATAAATGTATTAAAAAGATTGATGAATCTCTTTTAGAGACATTGATTAATTACAATTGGCCTGGAAACGTACGAGAATTGAAAAATGTTGTGGAGCAAATGATTGTTCTAAATCAAGATAATGTATTAACGAAGGATTCAATACCGAGTTATATTAAAGAACAAAATATAACAAATGTAAATCTGTTGGACACTCTAGATTTAGAAGTTTTGACCCGTGAAATAGAAAAAAAGGCCATTGAAACAGCATTAGAAAAAAGTAAAGGAAGTAAGAGTAAAGCTGCTAAACTACTGAACATACCACGAACAACTTTATACTATAAATTAGATAAATATAATATAGGTGTTTAATTTTAGACAACGTCTAAAAACTGACACATTGGGAAGCACTATTGCTAGACAAGGGTTTTGTTAAAAAATAATCAAAATAAGTGACTAAAATCCGACACATGTCGTTAAAAAAATATCAGGAATATTAAATATAAAAAAATCAAGATTCTATTTACTGTTGATACAACAGGGTTTCTTGATTTTTTTATTTTTTTGGAACGCATATTGCATTATTATACTTGTGAATAAAATAATAAGCAAAGGAGGTCATATATGTTAAGAAAAATTATGCTCAACGATCATATTGGTGGACCAGCCATCTCTGAAGTTAAAATAGACGATTATGTTAAGCTGGGTCAACTCATTGCTAAACCAAGTGGTCTAGGTGCGAATGTGCATGCTAGTTTTCAAGGGACAGTTACTGAAATAACTGATTTATCGATTACGATAGATGCAGATGAAAAGCAACCAGAAGAATTTATTAAGTTAGAAAATAAAGATAATAAGTTAGAAATGATTCAGGATGCAGGCATTATTGGAGCTGGAGGTGCTGGGTTTCCAACACATGTAAAACTAAACACTAAATTAGAAGATGGTTGTATCATTGTTAATGCAGCAGAATGTGAACCGATTTTAGCTCATAATATAAAATTATTAAATGCATCAGGAGAAAAGATCATTAAAGGTTTAAAAGAAATCATGACATTAACAAATGCTAAAAAAGGCATTATTGCAATTAAACCTAAACATAAAAAAACTTTGATTCATTTAGGTAGAATGATTAAGGACTTAGATAATATAGAATTATTTTATCTTCCTAATATTTACCCAGCTGGTGATGAGAGAGTGATTATTCGTGAAGTTTTAGATGTAGAACTTGAACCAGGTCAGTTGCCATTAGTTGCAAATGCTATTGTAACAAATGTGGAAACTGTTAAAAATATATATAACTGTATTTTTGAACAAAAACCTGTGATGACTAAAGACTTAACTGTTGGCGGTAGAGTAAATGGTTGTAGCGATGGGAAAGCAATTTTAGATGTGCCCATTGGTACTACAATGCTTGAACTAATCAATGACAATGGTGGTTATCAAAAGAATCATGGCGAAATCGTTATTGGTGGTCCATTTACTGGCCGTAGAGGGTCTGAAGATTCTGTTTTAGGTAAAACAACTGGTGGTTGTTTAGTCGCTATGCCATTTCCACAAGAGACAAGAAAAATTGGTTTACTCGAATGTGAATGTGGTGCTCAAAAAGAAAGACTATCTGAAATAGCAGATGCTATGGGCGCTGAAGTCATTGCATCAGAGCGATGCAAACGTATGACAGAAGTAAATGGTAGATATAGATGTGATTTACCTGGTGAATGTCCTGGTCAAACAGAGACAGTAATAAAATTAAAGAAACAAGGTGCTGAAGTTATAATCGCTGGCGCATGTGAGGATTGAACGAATACTGCCACTAAGGTAGCTCCTAGGTTAGGAGTTCCAATTTATCACAGCACAGACCATGTATTAAGAGCAACAAATCATAAATTGTATAGAAGAATGAAATAAGGAGGGTTAATAATGTCAATTACTAATGAAACAGCAAAGGAACATGCAAAAGATACTGCTATAACGTGTTGTCGATTCGAAGCAGGAACAGTAATCGAACCATCAAATCTTGAAGATCCATATCTATTTCCTGATTTAGAAGATTCTGGTTTACTTGTAATTCCTGATAACGCATTAACTATTGAAGAGGTTTTAGGCGCTAAATTAACAGAAACTGTTGATGCACTAACACCATTAACTGAAGATGTACTAGAAGGTGTAAATAAAGTTGAATCTGAAAATGAAACAAAAGAAGTAGCAGAAGCAAATGAGGAAAAAACTATAGAAACTAAGCCTGTAAGTACTTCAAATGTATCAAACGGTGGTGTATTTAAACTTCACATTGGTGAAGGAAAAGACATTAACATCGAAATACCAATGGGTAACTTTGGTGGAAGTCATAACAATGTAGTAGAAAACACTGTACAAGAGAATGTTTCTTCAGAAGAAGTTGTTGCTTCAAATGAAGTAAAAGAAGCAAAAGTAATGGGTAATTTAACGAAGAAATACTATAAAATTGATGAAGTTAAATTAGCTGATGAAACAAAGATTGAAGACAACGTACTTTACTTAAGAAAAAATGTTTGTGAAGATGCTGTAGATGTTGATGATCTTGTTTTAGATATTAGTTTTGATATCATCACACCTGATCGTTACGATGAATACAGTGAAACATTAATGGATATTCAACCAATTGCTACAAAGGTTGAAGGTGAATTAGGTAATGGTGTAACTAAAGTTATTGACGGTGTAGTTGTAGTTGTAACAGGTACAGATGAAAATGGTGTACAAATTGGAGAATTTGGTTCTTCTGAAGGCATCATAGATAAAAATGTTATGTGGAACAGACCGGGTGCACCTGACAAAGGTGATATATTCATCAAAACAGAAGTAAAAATTGTTTCTAAGATGAATATGGAACGACCAGGACCATTTGCAGCACATAAAGCAACAGATTTCATTACTCAAGAGATTAGAGATGCATTAAAAGGTTTTGAAGGTGAAGTTTTAAAAGAAGAAAAATTAACTCATAAAAGAAATGCTGGAAAAAAGAAGGTAGTAATCATTAAAGAAATTATGGGACAAGGCGCTATGCATGATAACTTAATTTTACCATTTGAGCCAGTAGGTATTTTAGGCGGAAAGCCAAATGTAGATTTAGGTAACTTACCAATTGTTTTATCTCCATTGGAAGTTTTAGATGGCGGGGTACATGCATTAACTTGTATTGGACCAGCTTCAAAGGAAACTTCAAGACATTACTGGAGAGAGCCATTAGTAAGAGAAGCTTTATTAAACGAAGATATAGATTTATGTGGTGTCATATTTGTTGGTTCACCTCAAGTAAACTCTGAAAAGTTCTATGTATCTAAGCGATTAGGCGCTTTAGTAGAAATGCTAGATGTTGATGGTGCAATTATTACAACAGAAGGTTTTGGTAATAACCATATTGATTTCGCATCTCACCACGAACAAGTAGGTATAAGAGAAATACCTGTTGTTGGTATGACTTTCTCTGCTAGACAAGGTGCTTTAGTCGTTGGTAACAAGTACATGAAAAACATGATAGACTTAAATAAATCTAAACAAGGTATTGAAAATGAAATTCTTTCAAATAATACACTTTGTCAAGAAGATGCTATTCGAGCAATTGAAATGCTTAGAAGTGTTATGAATGGTGAAGAAGTTAAAACAGCAGAAAGAAAATGGAATGCAAATGTAAAAGTTAATAATGTAGAGATCATAGAAGAAGCTCAAGATAAAGATATTGACTTAGTAAAAAATGAACAAGTACTAGATAAGAGCAAAAAGCGTTTAGAAATTTACGAACAAGACGAATCGAATTAAGGTGTCCTATGACTAATAATTACCAAGATAACTTCATTGAAGTGGAAGGTATAATTGTTAATGTGAAAGAAGGTCTTGTTGAAATTGATATAAAAGGTCGTTTAGGTAATTTTACTATCCCTAAGCGAATGATTATATCGGACCGTGAAATTGGATTAGGACAAACGGTTCAGTTTAAAATGACTTTTCCTGAAGTTCAATATGAGAAACAAAGTAAAATAGATAAATATAGAAAGTGTAATGTTTAAATTAAGGAGGTAGGAAATGAGTATAGTAGTAAATGGCTTACAATCAGAAATTTTCGTTCCAATTACGCCAGATCCAGTATGGACACCAATTGAAAAAGATTTAGAAGATATGAAAATCGCTTTGGTTACAGCTGCAGGCGTTCATTTAGCATCAGATAAAAAGTTTAATTTAGCAGGGGATTTTTCATACCGAGTAATTCCAGGTGATGCACCAGTTAAAGATATGATGGTATCACATGGTGGATACGATAATGCAGATGTTAATAAAGACATCAACTGTATGTTCCCAATTGATCGTGTAAGAGAATTAGCTGAAGAAGGTTTTATAAAGAGCATCGCCGATGTTAACGTTGGTTTTATGGGTGGTGGTGGTGACCAAGAAAAATTCACTGAAGAAACAGGTCCAGAAATCGCACAGATCTTAAATGATAATGAAGTAGATGCAGTTTTATTAACTGCTGGTTGAGGAACCTGTCACCGTTCTGCTGTAATTGTACAGCGAGCGATAGAGGAATCGGGTATTCCTACAGTAATTATTGCTGCACTTCCACCAGTTGTTAGACAAAATGGTTCTCCAAGAGCTGTTGCACCACTTGTACCAATGGGAGCAAATGCAGGCGCTCCAAATGATATTGAAATGCAAATGGGTATTGTTAGAGATTCATTAACCGAAATGGTTAACATGCCTTCAGCAGGAAAAATCGTTTCTTTACCATACGAATATACTGCAGTAGTTTAAAGGATTAATTTATGAATGAAGAGTTAAGAAAGTTAATTATTAAATCATTCCACATAAAAGATGTAATGTTTGGTAATCAAACGAGTATTAATAATCACATTTTAACAATAGATTCACAGTTAGAAGAACAGTTAATTGCTAGAGAAGGTAAAATTCAAGATATCACTATTGATATCTTGAAGCCTAGCAATTTAAAAAAAGAAGTAAATACTATAATGGATGTTATTCCTATATCTACTAAAGTACTAGGTGATATTGGTAGTGGTATTACACATACAGTAACCGGTGTTTATATAGTGCTAACAGGTGTAGATGCGACGGGCAAACAATTAGGAGAGTTTGGATCTTCTGAAGGTATATTAGAAGAACAACTAATGTTGGATCGCGCAGGAACACCTTCAAAAAACGATATTATTATCCACTTCGATGTAACACTAAAAGCAATGGATTGTTTTAGTAGAGAATGGGTTAATACAGTATTTAAAACTTGTGATGATTTTACTCAAAATATCAGAGTTATATTAAAAGAAATAAGTGGCCGAAAAGCAGATGAAAAACATCAATTTGTGGATGGCATTAAGAAAAAAAGTCATAAAAAAGTAGTAATAGTGAAACAAGTTGCTGGACAAGGTGCTATGTATGATAATTTGATTCTACCGGATGAACCCAGTGGTTTTGTTGGCGGGAAATCAATTATAGATTTAGAAAATATGCCAATCGTACTATCACCAAATGAGTATAGAGATGGTGCTCTTAGAGCATTAACTTAGGAGGGATAATATGGGCGTAGGTCCTTCAACTAAAGAAACAAGTTTACATCATTTTAGAGATCCATTATTAAACATTGTCAGTAAAGATCAAGATATTGACTTGCAAGGCATTATGATTATTGGAACACCTCAAGACAATAAACAAAAATATTTCGTTGGCAAAAGAGCAGCGGCATGGTTAGAATCAATGAGAACAGATGGGGTAATATTCTCCCTTGATGGTTGGGGAAATTCTCATGTAGATTATGCAAATACCGTTAACGAAATTGGCAAAAGAGGTATTCCACTTGTTGGTTTGAGCTTTATTGGTAAACAAGGAAAATTTGTTGTTGAAAATGAATATATGGATACAATTTTAGATTTTAATAAAAGCGAAAAAGGTATCGAAACAGAAGTCGTTGGAGAAAATACAATAAATGAATTTGATGCTAAAAAAGCCTTAGCATTATTGAAACTAAAAATGAGAAAGTGAAGGTGAATTATGAAGTTTTCAAATAATATACATGTAATTGATTCTCATACTATGGGAGAGCCTACAAGGATTATCGTTGGCGGAACACCTAGAGTAAAAGGTGAAACAATGGCAAAGAAAAAAGAATACTTAATTAATGAACTAGATTATATAAGAACATCAGCTATGCATGAACCAAGAGGACATAACGATATGTTTGGATCTATTATTACTTCTCCAACCAATAGTAAAGCAGATTTTGGAATTGTATTTATGGATGGTGGCGGATATTTAAATATGTGTGGCCATGGTTCAATAGGTGCAGCTACAGTCGCTGTTGAAACAGGTATGGTTGACATGGTTGAACCAATTACTAAAGTAAATTTAGACACACCAGCTGGACTAATCGCAGCAGATGTACATGTTGCAGATGGATCAGTTAAAGGCGTTTCAATTGTAAATGTACCAGCTTTTTTATATAAAAGAGATATTTCAGTGGAAGTTGAAGGTTTAGGTCAAATTACATTTGATATTTCATTCGGTGGTAGTTTCTTTGCAATCATCAATGCAAAAGAATTAGGTTTAAAAGTTGAAAAAGAATACGTATCAGAAATAAAAAAAATAGGGATGCAACTTTTAAAAGAGCTTAACGAAAAAGTAGAAGTAGTACATCCAGAATTAGAACACATTAACACAATTGATTTAATTGAAATTTACGAAGAACCAGCAACTGAAAAGGATAATTATAAAAATGTAGTTGTCTTTGGACAAGGTCAATTTGATCGTTCACCATGTGGGACTGGTACAAGTGCAAAAATGGCAACTTTATACTCCAAAGGTTTGCTTGAAAAGAATGAAGAATTTATATATGAAAGTATTTTAGGTACTAAATTTAAAGGTGAAATAATAGGCAAAACCAAAGTAGGCGATTATGAAGCTATTATTCCAAAAATAACTGGCGCAGCTTACATCACAGGATTTAACCAATTAGTTATTGATTCAAAAGATCCAGTAAAGCATGGATTTAATATTTAAGTAACAACTCTTTGAACAAAAGAGGCAATTATAAATAAAGAATAATGTTTTTTTACATTATTAAGTGAATTATTTAACATAATTAAAAGGAGTGATTTGTAATGATTAATGTTTTACTAGGTGTGCTAGGTGTTATAACTGCAGGATTTGCTGCTGTATTTGGAAAAGATGTCTATGAAAATAAAGATAATTTAGGAGACAATTCTTTTGCAACAGTAACTGGAATTGGAGCAGTGACAAACTTTTTCGATGCTTTGGGTATTGGTTCTTTTGCACCAACTACAGCTTTACTAAGAGGTTTTAAACAAATTGATGATAGACTTTTACCGGGTACTTTAAATGTATCTTGTACGATTCCAGTAGTTCTAGAAGCATTTATTTTTATTACGGTTATTGAAGTAGAGATGGTAACATTAGTTTCTATGCTAGCAGCTGCTACTATTGGAGCTTACTTAGGTGCTGGTATTGTTGCAAAAATGGACGAACGAAAGATTCAAATGGTTATGGGAGTTGCATTATTGGTTACTGCTTTCTTAATGGTATCTGGTCAAATGGGATGGATGCCAGTAGGTGGAGAAGCGATTGGGTTATCGGGCATGAAGCTTGTAATCGGTGTTGTAGGTAACTTTATACTTGGTGCTTTAATGACCGCAGGTATTGGATTGTATGCACCAGCTATGGCATTAGTTTATGTATTAGGTATGTCATCTAGAGTTGCTTTCCCAATTATGATGGGTTCTTGCGCATTCTTAATGCCAATAGCATCAATAAAATTTGTTAAGGAAGCTGCTTATGATAGAAAAGCATCTTTAGGCATTACAATTGGTGGTATTGTTGGTGTAATCATTGCTACACAAATTGTTAAGAGTTTACCATTAAATATTTTAACATGGTTAGTTGTTGGTGTTGTAACTTACACTGGATCAACAATGTTAAAAGCTGCATTTGAAAATAAGGAAGCTGATAGAAAAGCAGCATAGTTAATTGAATACAAAGAAATTAAGATTAATGACTTTAATTAAAGTCATTAATCTTTTTTTATGATAAAATAAACATAGATCCTGAAAAATTTAAAAAACTAAGTGGGGGTATATATGTTTATAGCTAGACAACCAATTTTCAACAAAAAAGAAAAAGTATATGGATACGAATTACTCTACAGAATCAATGAAACCTCGACTGAATATAGTAGTTTTTCATCACAATCTGCAACAGCAACTGTAATTAACGGATTATTTATCCATGGCTTTGAAAAAATTATTAATAAAAAGAAAGCATTTATTAATTTTGATGCAGATGTATTAAAAGAAGATTTTTTTCATTTAATATCTCCTGAATATTTAGTTATCGAGATTCTAGAAGATGTTGAGATTACTAAAGAGTTGATTAATAGAGTAAGAGAAATTAAAGAAGAAGGTTATAAAATTGCTTTAGACGATTTTGTTGAAAGTTATTCTGAGTATCCTCTTATTCAGTACGCTGATATTATCAAGTTTGATATAAGAGAAACACCCCTTCATACGATCAAATATGAAGTGTTAAGGGCTATAAGAGATAAAAAAATTATTCTAGCAGAGAAAATAGAAACACGAGAAGAATATTCAATAGCAAAGGATATGGGGTTTCAATTGTTTCAAGGTTATTTCTTTAGTAAACCTAAGATTATTGAGGGCATAGAAGGTAAGAAATCAATTAATCCTAACTATCTTCAAATTATTGAAGAATTACAAAGTGAAGAACCTTCATATCAAGTCATTAGTGAAATTATTGAGAGAGATGCTAACTTAACATTTAAACTTTTAAGAACCATTGATCATAGAGCGAAAACAGATTCTATCTATTCTATTAAAAGAGCATTAACTTATTTAGGCCTTAATGAGCTAAATTATTGGATCACATTACTATTGATACAAGATATGGGAAAAGATAAACCCAAAGAATTATTAAATATTTCCCTTATTCGTTCCAAATTTGCTTTAAAGATTGCAGAGAAAAGTGATTTGAAAAAATTAAAATTAGAAGCTTCTTTAATGGGTTTATTAAGTAATATAGACGCTTTTTTAGATTTACCAATTGATGAAGTGCTCCAACAAATTAAAGTTACAAAAAGGATTAAAAAAGCATTGATTCATCATAAAGGTTTATTAGGGGATCTATTAAATTTAATTATTTTTTACGAAAGAGGCCAGTGGGAAGAAATAAATAGCTATTGCGAACAGTTAAACATTAAATCAGATGAACTTTCAAAATACTATTTTGAATCTATAAATGAAACAAATAATATCATCAGTAGAATTGGTCAGTGAAATAAATAGTTAATATAAAAAAGAATCCTATGAAATAAAAACCTTAGGATTCTTTTTATATATTTAATTAAATTTTTATTAATTCATAGTCTTTAGAACCCAATCCAATTGAGTCACCATAATCGATTTGTACTTGTCCTTCTGTGTGCGGGTGTGTTATTTTAAATATATCTTCAGAAGTACCTTCATTTGCCTGATTCACAAGATCTAGTGAGGCTTTATCAATAGCAACCGGGTCTTTACTTGCAAGTATGCCAATATCTCTTACTAAAGCTTCATTACTCCATGGTGCACAATCACAATCTGGCGTTACATCTAAAACAAAATTAAAATAGATAACGTCTTTATCTTTAACTGAAGCGTAGGCATATTCAACTATACGCTCATTAAATTCGGTTAGTTCAGTTTTCCAATCTAAATAAATTGCATCAGTCGGACAGACAGTCATACATTCGCCACAACCAATACATTTTTCTGGATTAATATTTGCTTGGTCACTTTCCATTTTTATTGCATCATGAGCACAGACATCGTAACAATTACCACATACAATACATTTTTTTGCATTAACTTTTTGCTGTGTTGAGTGTTGTTCGCCTTTGCC
>Ga0136558_1001456_pt1 | contig 12006 bp, 9 predicted proteins | sample AntRauTorckE6833_FD_101391 | JGI IMG/M metagenome (GOLD analysis project Ga0136558, IMG submission 101391) | Saline lake microbial communities from Rauer Islands, Antarctica - Metagenome Torckler E6 #833 | ecosystem: Environmental > Aquatic > Non-marine Saline and Alkaline > Saline | place...
TGGCAATGATCTACAAAACATTTCTGCCTGATTTTGTTCAAACGGGGGTTCGAAACACTCTGAGCAATCTTATGGAACCTGTTCGCTTTGTGAACTCGGCCCTTCAGGGAAAGATCGATGATGCCTTTGAAACCCTAGGGCGTTTTATTGTTAACTCAACATTGGGTATCGTGGGTCTTTTTGATGTTGCCTCAGAGATTGGCCTCGAAAAACATGAAGAAGATTTTGGACAAACCCTAGAAAGTTGGGGATTTGAAAGTGGTCCCTATCTTGTCCTTCCTCTTCTGGGTCCAAGCTCCCTCCGTGATGCTCTGGGGCAAGGTGTCGATACTTTCGGCGATCCAGTGAACCTGGTTCTTCGCGCCAATGACAAAAAGAAGTATGTCTACATTCGCTGGTCAGCTGAAGTTTTATCCAGACGGGCTTATTACAGTGATGAAATTGACTCACTGAAAGAAACGTCCATAGACTTTTATGCAACCGTTCGCTCACTTTATGCGCAGCGCCGTGCGCACCTTAACCGTGATGGTAAGCCTTCCAGTTCTGAAGGACCTTTACCATTAACTTATGATGAGGCATTTGAATAATAATGTTAAAAAAATATTTCATCCTTTCTCTTCTGATCCTATTCAATCCATGGTTCATGGCGGTCAGTGATGCAACCGAAGACGCCTCTGAACAAGAGAGTGTCTCTACTGAGTCATCCGAGAAAGATCAAAATGCCAAAACAGAGGACGCAAACCTCAAAGAAGCTGAAGCATTTATCAAAGACTTGGGGTCAAAAGCCATTCATGTTCTAACAGCTAAAAAAGATAATCCCGTTCAACAGAAAAAAGAATTTGAAGAAATTTTCATCAATCATTTTGCTGTGAAAAGCATCGCAACTTTTGTCCTGGGTCGCTATCGTCGCACGGCAACGACGGAAGAGAAAAAGGAGTTTTTTGAGCTCTTCAAACAATCCATTGCAGATGTCTACACGGAACGGTTCAAAAATTATCAAAATGAATCCTTTGTGGTCAGTCATGCTCGTCCTGCTGGTGGTAAAACAAAACTCATTCGTGTCTATAGTGATATCAAAAAACCCAACGCTTCTCCCATTGAAGTTGAGTGGAAAGTATTCAAAGATAGTGATGGTGAATATCGTATTACAGACGTTATCGTCGAAGGCTTGAGTATGAGCACGACTCAGCGCTCCGAGTACAGCTCAATTATTGAAAATCATGGGGGATCTCTCAGTGGTCTCAATAAGGTTCTCAAAAAACGCCTTGCCGAGTAACATGACCTCAGGTTGTGTTCCTTGCACACGCATCACGACCTCGGCACGTCCTCTAAAATCATGGATATGCATTGGCTTTGCTTAAATCCTTTTCAACGGTAAGTGGTCTTATCCTGGTCAGTCGGGCTCTTGGATACGTTCGGGACATGCTCATCGCATCCTATATTGGCCCTGGACCCATCACAGATGCTTTCTTCCTTGGCTTTCGTTTGCCCAACACCTTTCGCAGGCTCTTTGCCGAAGGGGCTTTTAATGCCGCCTTTATTCCGATTTTTACCAAGATTTGGCACCGTCATCCCAAAGCAGCAAGCCTCTTTGTCAGCAATACATTGGCCTTTCTGTGTCTGCTGTTAGTAGGACTCACGGCTGTATTTGAAATCTTCATGCCGCAAGTTATGGGCCTGATTGCCATGGGGTTTGAGAAAAATCAAACCTTTGAGCTTGTGGTTTACCTCGGCCGAATCATGTTTCCCTATATTATTTTTATTTCTCTTGCTTCTCTGTTTATGTCAATCCTCAATAGTCTTAACAAATTCGCCATTGCTTCAGCCTCCTCCATTTTACTCAATATAAATGCCATTTTATTTATATCCCTCTTTTCTTCCTCTCCTCTTCAAACAGCTTTTGCACTGAGTTGGTCTATACCGATCTCAGGCGCCTTGCAACTGGGTCTTGTTTGGTATGTTGCACAAAAAAATCTAAACATTCGGGTGATCAAGCCTCGATGGACAAAATCTATGCAGCAGCTCTTCAACAAGATTTTGCCTGGTATTTACGGGGCAGGTATTTATCAAATCAATCTTCTCTCATCCGATATCATTGCCTCCTTCATTCCGTCTGGTATTTCCTATCTATCGTTTGCTGATCGGATTAATCAATTTCCCCTGGGGCTCATTGGCGCATCCATGGGCCTGGTTGTTTTACCGCAACTCTCTCGGCAGATTGGTCAGAACCGCCCGGATGAAGCTCTTAAAACAATGAACAAAGGTATTTTAGGGTCTCTGTATCTTGCATTTCCTTGTGCGCTTGGCATCTTCACTTTAGCGCCCGATATTGTTCAGTCTCTCTATTATTATGGTCATTTTTCCCTGAAAGACGTTGACGCAACTTCACAATGTTTGCGTGCTTTTATTATAGGCTTACCTGCCTTTGTGTTGGTCAAGGTGCTCACCAACGCCTATTTTGCCCGGGGCGATACCCGGACCCCGGTGATTTTAACCAGCTTCATTCTGGTCACTAATATCGTTATCAATATCATTCTCTCTCAATTTTATAGTTACGTAGGTATCGCCGTTGGCACCAGCATTGCTTATTGGATTCAACTCACGATCTTGATTTTTTTGCTTCATCGGAACACCTGGTTTAGAGCTTCTAGGGCTTTACAGAAAAAAATAGGGATCTGCCTTGTTGCGGCCATTCTCATGGTCTTTGGCTTACATCTTCTTAAAAATTATCACCTCATAGACTTTCTATATATCCGTCAACTCAAAGTTGCTGGGCTTATTGGAATGGGTGCCGCTCTTTACCTACTCATCACCCAACTTTTAGGCCTAACCGTCAAAAACCTTCGAACCCCCGCATAAAAAACAAGAAAGTCCTGATAAAGAAGGCTTTGGAGAGAAAGTTAATCGAAAAGGATCCTCCCTTTATACTGCAATCATTGCTTTTTGATCAGGATCAAAACAATTGATAAAAATCCACTTGTTTTTAATTAATGCTGCAATCTTAGGCTGGGCATTGACAATCTGCTGCACCCGCTCTAAAGGCGCATAAATAAACACCTGTAGACGCAGTGGTTGATGATAGGGCGTTGTATCGTTCTCATAAACGGATTGAAGCGCCAGCCCATGCATCAAATCACTCGCATTCCCCTGCATCACCCCAATCTTCCCCGTAATATTTTGGGTGATCTTACTGCCTGCGCCATAGGCAACGGGGTTCAGCGTTGAAAAAAAGTACTGCATATTAATCCAATGGGCCACAACCATCGGAGCTGTCATGATGGTTGTGAGATGGGTACCATCTGTATCTGCTTGCCACTCATACTCATGAAGGAATGACCGGCCTTCAAGGTTAATTTCCTGTGTCCATGATCTGGGGCCAACAATTAAACTGGCATTGCGTGCCAATCCCCATTCAGGACGCACTTGTGCCCAATCACTGCTCAATGTTTTGGCAGCATCGATGGTTAGCTGTGTGACGGGCAGTTTTTTCAATCTATTTTTTATGTTTTCTTGGCGTGCCTTTTCCAGGCTAAGCTGGAGCTGTCTCCCCTTTTCAGAAATATCAGATGTATAAATATCAATCTGATCTGTCGTTGTATCATGACGCGCTCCATAAAAAACCGTTTGATCTGGAATAATGAGCCCTCTTTCTTGCAGACCTTTTCGAACAGCCGGCTGATTTAAAATTTGGGCCAAAACACGCGCATTATCTAATCCTTCATGGCCGCCACACGCCCCACAATCTAAAGATGAGGCAAACGCGTTATTTTGGGTGGTGCTGCCGTGGCCACAAAAAACCACCTGTGCAGCATAATTTTTTGTTAACCCCATTAACTGCAACGCCCCAGAGGCAAGCTTCACCTGATCCTCTAAGGGAATGGCTGACAAATCAAACCGATTTAAATTAATTTTACCCAGTTCTTTTGACAATTTTTTTTGAATTTGTGAGGTCCACCTTGGGAAGAGTGATCGCATCATGGCCCAAATACCAAATAAACTTCCTGTTGCTTCAACCAAAGCAAGAGGGGTTAAAAAGGAATATTTCAAAGCTTGATAAAGCCGCTTAACGGCGTGCGTTGTGCGATAAAATTGCCGGGTTTTTTTGAGGCGCTTAGGTGTTTTCTCAACACAGGCGGTTGGTTTCAAAAGCACTGGGCAAGAAGCATGTTCCTCCTTGCTTAAACCGTTACGAATTGAAATCGGCAACCCAAAAAAGCCCGCAAAGCCGATTGTTTGATAGTTGCCCTGCTTTTCAATGGCCCGCCGCATTTGCTCTGATCGCACATCAATACAAAACACCAATTGCGCGTCAGGCGCTGAGTTTGTTGCCGTCATTTTGGAAGCTGATTTTTCTAGTTTGGCGCTTAAATCATCAACATACATTTTTTCGTTTTTTTCAATCGAGGATAATCGATCCGTGACGTCTGGGAATTGAGTGATCTGCTGTTGATAAAAAGGCAAAATTTTTGCCGCCTCGGGCCACATACAAACTGTTATAATCAACCGCGCTGCAAGATAGTCAATGGCCTCTCTCTCTCGAGGTGTTGGCGCCCACTCCGCTCTATATTTCACATGAGCGGCCCACCCCGGAAGAGTTACAAGCATTAAGAAAAGAAATTGCTCTTGATCGTCTTCTGGAATCTCCAATCGTAATAAGCACAACTCAATGGCCTGCAAGGCATTGGACGGTAATTTCTGTAGCCATTTTTTGAGACTGGGATCATTTTGATGAACATAACGATCGTGGGGAAGTAATTGACAGAGCGACTGATAAAACCCCCGTTGGCGGCCCGGCAATTTCAAGGTGGCCTGATCTTTATCATAATAGGTTTGGCACCATTTAATGGTGGCAGCATTAATCGCATCCAGTTCAGGGGGCCATTGTTCCTGTTCAAACGTAGCCATCGCCTCTTTGAGGGATTCGTGTATCGGCAGATGCTCCAGGCCCTGCAGAGGGTTAACTGCAATCAGATTTTGTAACGGCCAAAAGGGAGCCATCTTGTTCCAACTTGATTGTATCATTTTCTTAAGCATCAAAATCTCCATTTTAAGGGGTGTTTTTGATCAAAAACACCCCTATTTTGATTCAAAACAGTTCTGTTTTCATCATTTATAGCGATAAAAAAGACGCTGTAATGTCATGGTTTTTAGAACTGGTTGGCTTGCATTCAGCCCTTTTACATATAGTTTTTTATACCAAACAGGCACTCTACCCTTCTGATCCCACTGACGCACAACGATCATCACCCCCCAAGCAGCAGAAATGAAAGCAAGATAAACCATAAAAACCCAATTCAACGGCCTCGGAACCATAAGAGTTTCAGGCAAATGTGATTCAATCAACCAGACATTATAGCCATAAAAAGTACCTAAAATCGCAGCCAGGCAGAGGGCTTTAAGCACAACATACCGAACAGGCTCTTGCAGTAAGGTAAATGCCATCTGAACGCCAGCTATAAAAGCAATGAAAACAAGAATACTGTTGGTGGTAAGCGCAGTCAAAGACCGCCCACTGCCATAGGCAAAAGCAAAGGCAAATAACGTCCCCGCGCACACAGCAATCAAAATCCGAAAGGGGGTTAGCTGAAGCGGTTTATCAAATCTTTTCTCTGAAGCAACGCCACCAGAGATCAAAAATAAATACGCTTTGAACAGGCCGTGCCAACATAAGTGGGCAACCGCTGCCGCAAAAAGCCCTAGGGAACACTGAATCACCATGAAGCCCATTTGACTTAACGTTGAACACGCCAACATGCGTTTCACATCATTTTGAAGAAGTTTCCAAAACGTGCCGAGCAAAGAGCTAATGGCACCAAAGATAAACAAAACCATAAGCCAATGTGCATGGTCAACAAAGAGCCCAGAAAAACGAACCAGGAGAAAGCCCCCTCCATTCACCAACCCAGCGTGCATCAATGCAGAAACAGGCGTTGGTGAATTTAGAGAGCTTAACAGCCATTTGTGAAAAGGCCATTGGGCTGATTGAATCAATGCTGAAATCACAATGCCCGCTATGGCAACCTCAAACATGACAGAGTGATAAGTCATCGCAGTCATAGCTTTGATCGATGCCGTTCCCACCTCAACATAGAGCACCACAAAAGAAAAAGCTAAAATCAACGAGCCGATTCCCAGATATTTCCAGGCCAACCGCCCCGCGTTTTCAGCCGCAGCCCAACTACGTTTGTGGATCATCAACTGCTTTAAAAAATAATTCGCCCCTGTCCATGAAAAAATAAAAAGGGCAAGATGATCTGCTGAAATCAAAGAAAACAAGCAAATCAAAAGAAAGAGAAGGCGCCAGTAAAAAACAGCAAACAACTGGTCTCCCCGCATATACCGCCATGAAAAAAAGCCGATAATGATGGTAATAAATCCAACCAACGCCATCATCACTTCTGAAAGAGCATCAACGTGAAAAAGAAAATCCAAAGCCATATTTCTTAATTTTTTTATGATTGATGACTAAACCGAATTGTGCAATAAGTAAAATTAATAATTATCATAAATTGATTAAAAAAATTAATGACTATTGATATTTCACAGCTTCAGAGCTTTTTAATGGTTGTCGACCAGGGAAATTTTACACTTGCTGCAGAGAAGATGGGACGCACTCAATCTGCAATCAGTCAACAGATAGCACGCCTAGAAATCACCATTGGCAAGAAACTGCTCAACCGCACAAAGCCTTTCCAGCTCACCCCGGATGGTGACGTTTTTTATCGTTATGCCAGGCAAATTTTGGACCTCCATGATTCAGCCTTGTCTTATTTTAAAGAACCCGACGTATCTGGAGATATTCGTTTCGGCGTCCCCGAAGATTTTGCCAGTCTGTTTCTCAGTGAAATACTAGCGCACTACAGCATCACACATCCCCGCCTCCATTTAAATATCGAGTGTGACTTAACTTTAAATCTTTATGAACGCTTCAAAAAAGGTGAGTTTGATTTGGCCTTGGTTAAAATGAGCCGTCCTGAGGATGTGCCCCATGCAACAGAAATGTGGTCTGAACAACTTTTATGGGTAGGGTCTCGGCGCAATCTTACTTTTACAGGGGATATCCCTTTGATTTTATCCCCAAAACCTTGCATCTACAGAGAGCATGCTTTGCGGGCCCTAACGCAAAAAAATATCAAGTGGAGCATTCGATTTTCAAGCATGAGTCACGCCAGTAAAATAGCAGCTGTCCAAGCAGGGATGGGTATTACCGTTTTACCAAGGAAGTTGGTACCTAAAAATCTTCATGGTTTTGCATCGAGTCAAGCGCTTCCGCCTCTTGATGATATCCAGGTGACGCTACTTCAAAACAATACAAATCAAGGTCCCATCCAAGCGCTCAGCGATTATATTCATGAAACCCTTCGCCAACGATAGCGGGCATTAAGATTTTTCTTCTTTTTTCTGAGTATGCCATAAGGTTGCATAGGCGCCGCCTTTTGAGAGAAGCTGATGATGCGTACCCTGTTCAATGATTTCACCATTCTTCATAAAAAAGATCAGATCAGCATCAACAATGGTTGATAAACGGTGAGCAATGACCAGCGTCGTAAACCCTTTTGATAGGCGGTTCAGGTTACTCTGTATTTCTCTTTCGGTATGCATATCCAAGGAAGAAGTCGCTTCATCAAAAATATAAATTTTTGGTTGTTTCAATGCCAGGCGTGCAATTGCAACGCGTTGTTTTTCTCCACCAGAGAGTTTTAACCCTCTCTCTCCAACCACTGTTTGATACCCGTGCGGCAACTCTAAAATAAAATCATGAATTAAAGCAACTTTAGCTGCGTTTTCAATTTCCACCGAAGTCGCCCCTGGTTTTGCAAAAGAGATATTGTCATAGATACTTGTGTTAAACAGAACCACATCTTGCGGAACAATCCCTAATGCGCTTCTTAAGCTCTCTTGTGTAACCGACTGAATATCTTGGCCATCAATTAAGATCTGACCTGAAGACACATCATAAAAGCGCATCAACAATCGTGTGATGGTGGATTTACCTGCGCCACTATCACCAACGATCGCAACGCGTTTTTTAGCGGGGATAGTTAAGCTTAAATTTTTTAACAAGTCGGAGCGGTTTAGGTACTTAAAAGAAACATTTTTAAAAACAATTTCTCCCTGCTGAACCACAATTGGCTTAGCCTCCAATTGATCAACGACGCTCAAAGGTTCAGACATAATTTCTTCAACTTGTTCAATATGCGTCAAAGCAATTTTCATCTCACGGTAACTGAATCCTAAATTAGACAAAGGCCCAAAAAGCTGGAGCAGATACATGTTTAGCAACACAATATCACCAACGCCAAAGGTCCCCTTTTTGACATCATGAAACGCCATCACAAGCAGTAACGTTAACCCTAAACCCATAATAACGACTTGACCAATATTGAGCATGCTCAAACTCACAAACGTTTTCTTACGGGCTTCTTGCGCCTCAGCAAACAAAGAACCATAGGTGCTTTGATCAAGAGCTTCTCGGCCAAAAGATTTGATCGTTTCATAATTCATCAAACTATCAATGGCATAAGCGTTGGCTTCATTTTGACGTTTGTTCATTGCACGGGCTTGGTGTGTTTTTTTGTTCGCTATTCGAACCGTATAAAAAACATAACTCACGAGCGTTAAAAAGATGACTGCAGCATAAACGGCATCGTAAAAAGCAATCAAAAATCCAAAAACCAACAACACCTCAAGGATCATGGGAATTGTATTAAACACGAAAAAACGAAGGAATCGCTCAAGGCTGGTGATTCCTTTTTCAAAAACAGAGGTTAACGCTCCTGTCTTTCTCTGTATGTGAAAATCATAGCTAAGCTGATGAATTTTTTTGAACAGACTCAAGGCCATGGTTCGCACAGCATTCATATCAACAGGGATGAAAATCAGGTCTTTCAGCGCCATCATGCCACCTCCTAAGAGATAACAAACTCCATACAGAATGATCATTATGAAAGGATAAAACAGAGAGCCTTCAGGTGTTGATAAAGCATTCAAGCCCTCCTTAAAAACCAAGGGAGCAACACTGGAAAAAACTTTACCTGAAATAAGAATGAGAAGGGTGGTCCAAAACGCATACTTAATTTTTTTCTGTGTGGATTGATAGCAATAGAAAAATATTTTTTTAAGCAAATCATATGTTGAAAATGTTTTCATTTTTTCCCAAGTGTCAATTGAGACCAACTTTATCTAGCCTCATTCCGTTGTTAATTTAATCGATATTTTTAGACGCTTCTTTTCACATTTTGTAATCTGAATCTCTAAGCGATAATGATCACGCTCAAAGTGCATCTCTTTTGAAGATGTTTTTTTCCATCCTAACTCTTCTAAACTTGTTTTAAAGAACTTTTTAAGCTGTTCCAAGTGATATGCATCTGTTTCACCACTAACTTCAATAATTTTTCCACCTGGAGCATCAAAGCTTAATCCATCATCATTTAAAATAAGACCCTCTGGCTGTGGCACTTCACTGGATTGAAAAGGCCAGTCAGCGGCCTGGATCTTGAAAAAGAATAAGAAAAAAGCCAGAAAAAAACCACATCGATTCATTGCTTCAATCTCCTTGCAACTTCCTGGGCAAAATAGGTAATGACACAGTCAGCCCCTGCTCTAAAAATGCCAATTAAAGACTCTTCAATAGCTTTTTCATGGATGAGTCCCGCACTCACTGCCTTTTTAATCATCGCATACTCACCACTCACTTGATAACTATAAAGCGGAATTTCTGGATAACGGCATTTTATTTGATGGATCACATCCAAATAATATCCAGCTGGTTTAACCATCAGCATGTCTGCTCCTTCTTTGACATCCAGATCCGTCTCAAGTTGCCACTCATGCATCCGACGATAATCACATTGGTAACTGCGCCGATCCCCTTCTTTGGGCACCCCTTCAGCTGCTGCCCGAAAAGGTCCGTAAAAGTGGGAAGCATATTTAACAGCATAAGATAAAATTGGAATATGGCCAAAGCCGTTCTGATCCAGCTTTGTTCGAATCGCTGCAACCATCCCATCCACCATGCCGCTGGGCGCAATCACTTGACTCCCTGCCTGAGCATGAGACAAGGCTTGCAAAGCAATCATATCACATGTTGCTTCCATATCTAGTCGTCCCTGGCTTTCACAGGGCGAGAGCTGTCCACAGTGGCCATGATTCGTATATTCGCAAAAACAAACATCGGTTATGATTACAAGATCATTCTTTAAGGGTTCCAAAGCTTTTAACGCTTCTTGAATAACCCCGGTCTCCAAATAGGCTGCAGAACCTTTTTCATCTTTGTATTCTGGAATGCCAAACAAAAGAACTTGCTGAATACCACAGTTTAGCAGGGTCTCTACATGACCCACAAGCATGTCAGGGCTCCATTGAAAATGCCCCGGCAAGGTTGGAATTTCTTTTTTGATTCCTGTTCCCATCCTAACAAAAAGGGGAGAGACAAGCTTAGAAGCACTAAGCTGAATATCTGTCAGAACATTTCTAAGAACATCACGTGTGCGAAGGCGGGCAGGTCGAATCATATAGGTTTCACATTTATCCTCTAACTTATCATGTCTCCCAATGAGAATAAAGTCAGCCTTTTATCTTCACGCCATACTGTGCTCAGTCATAACTCTATCGTTGAACTTATTTTGTTCAATGCTAATTTTTTTAAAAAGCGCCAAAGTTTTCGCTAAAAAGCATGTTCAAAGCAGATCTTGGTACAGATGGTAAGCCTCTTCCTAATTTCGAACACTGGAACTGGGGTGAATGTGTTTTTGGATACGACAAGCTCGAAGAAATTAAGCGTCAATTTGAAAGATAAATTTCTCAATCACTTTTTATTCAAATAAGGCTCCAAGTATTGACCCGTAATACTTTGAGCCTTATTTGTTATTTGTTCTGGCGTTCCTGTGGCAACAATTTCACCGCCCCCTATCCCGCCTTCGGGTCCAATGTCAATGACCCAGTCAGCTGTTTTGATAACATCTAAATTATGCTCAATCACAATAACGGTATTCCCTTGATCGACCAGCGCTTGTAATACTTCCAGAAGTTTTCGAATGTCTTCAAAATGCAAACCGGTTGTGGGTTCGTCTAAAATATAAACTGTTTTTCCCGTTGACGCGCGGGCAAGCTCTTTGGCCAGTTTAATCCGTTGAGCCTCGCCACCGGAAAGAGTCGGTGCCGACTGCCCAACCTTCACATAGCCAAGCCCAACGCGCTTCAGCATATCCAGCTTCTTACGAATGGCTGGCACACTTTCAAACAAGTCATATGCTTCATCGACAGTCAGATTCAAAACATCCGCAATGGAATGATTTTTGAACTTAACTTCAAGGGTTTCCCGATTATAGCGCTTACCCTTGCACTGATCACATTCCACGTACACATCGGCCAAAAAGTGCATTTCGATCTTTAAAACCCCATCTCCTTGGCAAGCTTCACAGCGCCCCCCTTTCACGTTGAAAGAAAAGCGACCTGGGGCATAGCCACGGGCTTTTGACTCTGGCAAAGCAGCAAACCAGTCGCGCATAGGTCCAAAAGCACCGGTGTATGTAACGGGATTGGATCGAGGGGTCCGACCAATGGGTGACTGGTCAATATCAATCACTTTATCAATATGCTGAAGTCCAGATAATTTTTTGTAATGTAAGCCGGGTTGACCTGTTTTATTCAGATGTGTCTGCAGCGCTGGGAAAAGAGTATTGATAACCAGAGATGATTTCCCCCCACCCGAAACACCTGTCACAAGCGTAAACGTCCCCAAGGGAAATTCAGCGGTGACATTTTTCAGGTTATTGGTTGTGACACCTTCAATCTTCAAGACATGCTCAAAAGAACGCCTGTGCTCAGGAATATCTATTTTTCTTTTACCCGATAGATATTGCCCCGTTAGACTTTTCGGATTTTGAATAATTTCTTGTGGTGTTCCCTGCGCCACAATTTCACCTCCACGCGCCCCGGCGCCTGGTCCCATATCAACCACGTAATCAGCAGCCATGATGGCCTCTTCATCGTGTTCAACCACAA
>Ga0136558_1001457_pt1 | contig 12005 bp, 15 predicted proteins | sample AntRauTorckE6833_FD_101391 | JGI IMG/M metagenome (GOLD analysis project Ga0136558, IMG submission 101391) | Saline lake microbial communities from Rauer Islands, Antarctica - Metagenome Torckler E6 #833 | ecosystem: Environmental > Aquatic > Non-marine Saline and Alkaline > Saline | place...
AAAATTATGAACATCTAACTTTGATGGAACGCCGTATGAGGTGAAAGTCTCACGTACGGTGAGGATCAAGGGAAAATCCAGAGATCATCTCAAAGGATTACCTATTGATATCACAATGATACCATAATTAATAACCCAACTCGCCAATAGTAATAGAATTAATCCACCTAAAATTAATACTTCTTCTACTTTTACCATATTTACCTCATTATTATTTTAATTCGATTGTTACATCAACATTGAAATTAAGAAATAATCTGTCATCTAAATTGTTCAGTTTGATTTCTATTGGTACAATGGTTTCCCCACCTTTTTTAATAGAAGTCCCCCAAATACGTATAATTTCCCCTGTATATTCATGACCTGGCACTGCTTGAGAGGTCACAATTGCTTTTTGTCCAACCCCTACCCGACTAATAAATTCTTCTGCAATATCTGCTCGCACAACTCTTGAATCTAAATCAACAATTGTCATGATATTATGTTCCCGGTTTACATAAGAACCTTCTTTTCCTTGAACAGCTGTTACAACCCCATTTTTTATAGTTGATACAATTTGATTTTCATTTTCGAAATTAGCTTTTGAATATTTTTCTTCTAAAATACTTAATTCATCATTTAAACGGTTCACTTGATTGTTTAAAACCTTATAATCTTCATTCACTTGGTTTTCAGTATTCTTTATATTTAGCTTCAACTGTTCAATTTGTCGCCCTTTACTTGCTATTTTATCTTTTAATGCACTTATTTCAGTTTTCGAAACAGCACCATTTTCATGTAGAATTATATTGTTTTCTAATTGATTATTTAAATCCGCTAAAACAGCTTTTTTATTCTCAAGATCAATTTTTAACTGCTCTCTACGATAATCCACCCGAGCTAGCTTCTGTTTTGTTTCATCTACTGCCATTTTCTTGCTTTCAATGTTATTGTTTAGTTCAGAAATATCGAAATCTACAAGGGCATCACCTTTAGAGATTTGTTCCCCTTCTTTGACATGAATCTTATCAAGTCTTGCATTGAAATCTACACTAATACTCTGTTCTTCTGTGAAATCTACAACACCATACGCCTTTACCGTTTCAATTTCTGGTGCTTCTTCTGTCGTTTCAACTGGTATATTATTTGGATCTACACTATCATCTGCTGCAGATTTGCCACTACATCCCACCACTACAAGCATTAAACAAATAATTACTAAAATAACAATTATTTTTTTCATTATACTAATCTCCCATCTTTTAACCGAATAATACGTGTCCCATATTTCGCTGCTTCTTCTGAATGGGTCACTTGTACGATTGTTTTATTTTTTTCTCTATTTATTTTTTGAAACAATGCCATTATCTCATTACCTGTAACACTATCTAAATTACCTGTTGGTTCATCTGCTAAAATGATATCTGGTTCGCTAATCAACGCTCTTGCAATGGCAACACGCTGTTGCTGCCCACCGGAAAGCTCTCTTGGTGTATGTTTTCTACGATCACTCAAGCCAACAAGTGATAAAATTTCATCAAGGGATGCTTGATGATCTTTGGCTTTTTTACCATCTAATAAAATGGGTAAAAGTACATTTTCCTCAACATTTAAATTGGGAATCAAATTATAAAATTGAAAAACAAACCCAATTTCTCGTCTGCGCATAATACTTTCTTCTTTATCCTTTAGTTGTTTTAAAACTTTATCATTCACTCGAATCTCACCATGGGTTGGCTCATCTAATCCGCCCATTAAATACAGCAAAGTTGATTTACCCGAGCCAGAAGGCCCCATAAGAGAAACAAATTCTCCTTTATTTATTTCAAAGTTTAAAGATTTTAATACTTTTACTTCTTCATCACCTAAAGCAAAATTTTTACAAACATCTTTTACATTTACGACTACTGACATAATGCCTCCTACTCATACCTTAACTCTTTTATAATATTTAATCGTCTTAATTGACTCAACACACTAATAGAAGATAACAAACAAACCAATACAGAACCCACAAAACCAACACCACCTGACAATAAAGAAATCTTTAATGCCAAAGGTATACTAATTTGACTCAATAAATTCGTTATACGTATCATAATTAACTGAGCAGTTATGATGCCAAATAATGCACCAATGACACCACTTGAAATGGATTCAATTAGAATCATGCGTCTTCTTTGGACTTTACTCATACCAATAGATGCATATATTGCTAAGCTTTTTCTCCTTGCCAATAAACTTACAAGAAAATTATTCATGACCCCAATGCTACCAATGAGAGCCGTCGCTGCTGAAAAAACTGATAAAATGATAATCATCTGATTATTATTTTCTTCATTCATTTGTCTCATTTCAGTAATAGTATCCACATGGGACCAATTGAAATGTTCTAACTTTTTTTCTACTTTTTCTTTTACTTCAGCAATATTCATACCTGGCTTCATTTTAATAGCCATATTCAGTCCCCAGGTTCTTTTCAAATCATTTTTTAAGTTATACATGGATGTCATACCAAATTGACCGTTGTTTTCTTTAACATCTGTAAAACCAATAATTTTATAATCTCTAAAGCCATTACCTGTATCTAAAGACAATTCATCTCCAACCTTTAAATCATATTCATCTCTGATGACTGTACTAAGAATCAATTTTCGACCGGTTAATAGTTCTTCTATAATTTCTTGGTCATTTGATTCATTTAAAATGTCATAGTTAAAAAACTCTAAGAAATTACTTGATTCAATACCTACAAGACTCCTGATAAAAGGTTTTTCTTCACCAGCATAGTTATATGCATTCCAGATTCGTTGGTACAAATAAGCATCGCTTATTTCTTCAATTGACATGATTCTTTGAGCTGTAACCCTTGTGGCTTCACTACTTGCAACGGATATTTCGTAATTTTGTTCGTCATAATATCGACTGGTTTCATCTTGGATACCACTACCGATTACCATAATCGTTAATACACTGGCAAGCCCAATGCTTAAAAGAATAATATTATCTTGGGTGCTTTTATTGCCTCGCATATTTTTTACAGCAATGCGACCGATGTTTCCAAATATTAAGCCAAACAATTTTTCTGTTATCTGAATAAAAATATTTGTTAACAATGGTATAAAACACACCAATGCCCCAATCATAAGAACAATCCCTAGACCGCCAGCTACAGCTGCCATGGATCCTTCATTTAATTGCATAGGCAGTATAATTGATAGTGATCCTAAAATCCCACCAATAATATATCTACTATATTTTCTTTTCTTTTTTGTCCCGTCAACAATGTTTAATAAAATTTCCTTCACTGGTATTTTAGAAGTTTTAATGATTGGTACTAGAGCGCTACCCATGGATAATACAAATCCAAAGATAATTGCAATGACAATATTCATTTTAGGATATCTTAATACCATGGTGCCCATGTCCTTTGCTATGATATTCATCACAGCTGATAGTAAATGGTGACCAATAAAAACCCCTAAAATGCTGCCAAGGACGCCATAAATCATAGCCTCCCCTAACATGATGAAATCAGTCATCTTCTTTGTTGCGCCAATACTTCTAAAGGTCCCAAGGGTCGGTAATCGCTCCAAAGTTATAACTTTAAAAGAAGTATAAATAATAAAAACGCTAATGATTACAACAAGAATCAGCATAAACATAAAGGGTATTCTAATGGGCCGAATTTGCGCATCTATTTCAGTTTTCGTTACCATTTTGTTGACTTGTTCTCTTTCATAAATGCTTTCTAATGCCTCAATACTTTCATCAATTGTTGTGTCATCAATGGTTTTTGCATAAATAGCATTGACTTGGTCGGGTGTCCCGATGAATCGACTTAAAGTTTCTCTTGGTGTCACAAAGTTGATTTCACTCTGACCGAAACTTGGCGTATTTTTAAAAAAGCCTTTATTCTCTGCTAAAGCGTAAATTTGAAAATATTTGTAATCATCTGGAGAAAACTCTAGTTTAACAAAATCTCCAAGGTTTAACTTCTGTTCTTCAGCAAAAGCTTTGCTAATGATCAATGATTTTCCTGTAAAGCTTCCACCTGCTAATTTTTGATCAAAGGTAACCGGATTGATTCTTTCTAAATCCTCTAATTGATACCCCTTTAAATTAATTTGTTCATTTTTTTATTAATATCTTGGAAACTTACCTGCTTCTCAACGACTCCTATGGTATAGTCTATTAACTTTGAAGCTTCTCCTAAAGGCTCTTCCTTCAATAATCCTGATGAATTATACCGACCAGGTGAAATAACAACTTCTGCAGTACCAATTGAACTTCTAATATTTTCCATTATTATTTCTGTTAAAGCATCAGAAATTGATAATGAGCTAAAAAATAGCCCTACAGATAACATAATAGATAGAACGATTAAAAATGTTCTAAATTTATGCTCTTTTATGTTCAAAAGGGTATATTTAATTAAAATCCCCATATTTACCTCCTAAAAACTTACCTTTGTTACTCTCTGAAATTATTATAGCAGTGAATTATTAAAATTTAATTAAAACCAAATGAATATTTTATTAAATTATTCATTTGAGAGCAAAAAAATTTATATACTTAAGAAGGATTTTTACAAAAAAGTGTTTTTTATTGTTAATTGGTCAAAAGACCAAGTTATAATCTTTTCACAAGTTTAATATCAGTATTTTAGTGTAATATATGACACACCGAGTGTAGCATATGACACCTTAAGCAAAATAAATTTTAATGAAATCTTTTTAGAAGCAAGAGATTTTCAGTGATTTTTCATTGTTTTCTTGCTTTTAACCCCATTTATACCTTATATATCATTAAATATTACTTTGGCATAAGAATTGCATTTTATAGTAGTAGATTAGAGTTTATCGAGGAGGTTTAAAATGAATAAAAGAGGAAAAGTTATATCCAAAAATAAACATCAAATCAAAGTAGAATTTATTCGTTCAACATCATGTGGTGAGAAATGCGGCGGCTGCAGTAAAGATTGCAGCAATGCCACGCAAGAACTAATATTAGATAACATTAATGAAGCAGAACTTGGAGATCAAGTAACTGTGGAAATTGATAATAATTTTTTATTAAAATCAGCTTTTCTCGTTTACATTTTTCCATTACTAATGCTTATTGTCGGTTACTATTTTGGTAACAATTTAAATAAAGTTCTACTATTACCAATTAATCAAGAAGTCTTTTCTTTATTAACTGGTATTGTTTTTCTTAGCTTTGCATTTTTAATTGTCAATTTTTTTGACAAAAAAATTTCAACTAAGAAAAACTTAAGCATCAACTAAGTTGATGCCCCTCAAAACCACTTGGATCATCCTTTATTCAAGTGGTTTTTAATATTTACTAATAGCTTATAATCACTCTCGGTGTAAATTTTAAATTTCTTTCAATAACTTCTTCACCTTTTTCATTGTAACCTTTTATTATATAGACTATACCATCAGTATTTTCTATACTTTTAATCCACAATCGAAGGCCATCTTTTTCTATAATATTTATATCTTTTTCTTCTTTACTATCACTGTTAATCAATACTAATTTTGAAACCTGTGAATCTCCGATTACACCATAAAGTAGTGGCTTAGAAATATCCTTAATACCAGGAAAATAACTATCCGTTACGCCAAAGATTTCAGCAACTTTATCAATGTCTCCATGTACTCCGCTGTAGACAGTCTTATAACGCCCTAAAATTTTATTGATCATAGCTGTATGAAGATAATCTTCATTACTTTTACTTAAAACAAAATAACTACCCTCTAGTTTTTCAATATGAATCACTTTATAATTGGATTGATCTGGCGTATCTAAGGCTTCTTCAATTGATTTCGCCTGATACTCATTAACAAAGAAAAAATATGCAATCAGCAAACTAGCAATTAACACAACTACCGTAATTTTCTTTTTCATATATTCTCATTCCTTAATCTAATTTTAGTTATTCTTTATAGTGAGAAGTATCACCATGCAAAATAATTTTTGGTTGATTATTTTCTATTTCAATTAAATTCAAACTGGTTTGATGCATGAAAGGCGGCTCCCATAGGTCTTCCATTTTACGTGCATCAAAATAAGCCATGATAATTTTTATCACAACTGTATGGGTAACAATTAATACATTTTTGTCATGTCTTTCAATAATATCTTTAACTAAAGGGATTACACGGTTTTTAACATCATAATAACTCTCACAAAGGTCACCTGAATAAAGATGAGGCTTCTCCCAGAAATTATTATAAGCTTCTTTAAAATCTCTTTGAATCTCTACTGAAGTTTTTCCTTCCCAAGGACCAAAGCCCATTTCTTTTAAGTGATCTTTAATTATAATTTCTTCAAAAGCATCTTTCTTTATTATTTTAGCAGTTTCTAAGGCTCTATTCAAAGGACTTGAATAAACTGCTTCAAACTCAATTTTAGACAGTCGCTCACTAAGCCATTTGGCTTGTTCTTTTCCTAAATCTGTTAGATCAGAATCTTGCCAACCTTGCATGATCTTCTTAAGATTCCACTCTGTTTCACCATGTCTTGTTAAATATATTCGTATCATAATTCTTCACCTCATAATAATTCGCCGGTTGCACTATAAAATGCATCAGCAAACTTAATAGTACCTGGTTGAATAGATTTCGTTTCATCTAAAAAAACGATTTTTACAAAATCATTGCCCGGCGCATTAGTTCCTATTTTTACACCATACTTTTTAGCTGACTCAAAGCCTACTTGAAAATAATAATCCCCACCGACTAAAACAACCCAAGGGTATGCTAAGTCTTTCGCTTTTTCTAATGCACTAGCAATCAGTTTTTTACCGATACCTTTTTTCTGATGGGAGGGTCTCACAGCAATAGGCCCTAAGATCAAACCTTCTTGCTTCCCAACACTTCCCTTTGTTAGAATATTGTAGCCTAAATATGCTTCATTTTCTTTAGCAATGAGGCAAAGCTCTTCTACATAATCTTTATCTGACCTAATATCATCGACAAAATTCCATTCGTTGAAGTTTGGATCTTTTTCTTCACGATAAAAAGCTTCTTTTACAACAGTTTTTATTGGTTCTAAATCTTTCTTTTCAAATCTTCTAATTTCTATCATTTTTCTCCTTCATTAATATTAGATTCACATATTTTTCAAATCCTAAGGAAAAAGCTAATTTCCTCGACTTTTCATTTTCTATGTCATGCCTATACATATTTATTTTTCCATGGTTAATGCCCCACTGGGATAATTTTGACACCAGTGCTTTACCAATGCCATGTCTTCGATAATCTGGATGAATGATTACACCAATATCTGCTAATCGATTAGTTAAGAACCAATAACTCGCCACACCAATGAGTCTTTTGCCATGAAAACAACCAAAAACCAATGAATCATCAATACTCACTAAACCTTCTTCTAGATCTTCTTGAGAACATGCATTTTTAAAGCTATTAAAAAAATCTAACATCTCATCATCTATTTGAAGAATCTTATACCCTTCATTTAAAGGTGCTAAATAATGTTTTTGGGGATTTAAGAATAAAAAATCCGTTTCATTTTCAACTCTATGATTATTTAAATTTAGCGCCAACTTTAGTGCTTTCAAAGGTTTTTCTTTGTTAAAATTTATTTTTTTAGTTGCTTCAATCACATAAGCAATTAAAGACGGTGGAACGATTAATATTAACTGATTAGTTAATGTATAACATCTCATTTTTTTATTTTCTTCATAGTCATCTTTAGAAAACACTTGTACTTTCTTAGAACTAACAGGTAAATCGATTAGAAGACCTACTTCCTCTAATACTTCATTTTTAAAGTTATTTTCTTCTTTCATCTTTCACTTCCTAAATTTAAATTCTAATTAATTTTATATATTAGTATTCGATGGGCTTTTTTTGCAACTGAAAAATAACTGCTGATTTTAAACATCATACGAGTAAAAAAATCTAAGGTTTTTAATCCTTTATATTCAGAAAAAAACTTTTCTTCGATGAACTGTATACCTAAATTCCATTGTTCTAATGATTTTGCATCATCTGCTCCCCATTGAATTTTTGCACCAGTTTTCTTTAAAGAGGGATGATTTTTTGCATGCTTCGCTGTCATTTGACTGTAAGCATCAAAAACTAAAGTGAAGGATCCAATATGAGCTTTTAGATATTTTAATAAATTCTTAATTTCTTTTTCAGTTAGATACATAAATAAACCTTCGGCTAAAACCAAATAATTTTCGTAGTCTTTCGGAACTTTTTTCATCCAGTCTTTCTCCGTTACTGATGAGGCAATCATATGGTAGTTTTCAGTTGTTTCATAGAATGCTTCTCGTATTCCAATCACTTCCTTAAAATCTAAGTCATACCAAAGAACATTTTTATCTTTTAACCGTTCATATCTGCTATCTAAACCACAACCTAAATGCATCACAACACAGTTTTTATTATTAAATAAATATCTTTTTACATAATTATCTAACATTTTTGCTCTAATACACATCATTGTGTTGGTTTTTTCAGGTATTTTTAAAGTATCAAAATTATAATCAACTAAACTTGTAATGAGCATTGCTTTTTCGTCAAATATAATTGGCGATGATTTTTTACTTTCCTTTGCTCTGGCGATGAGGGGAATCAGTAAAGTTTCTTTTTCTTTTAAGAGTTCTATTTTATTCATTTGACAACCCTTCTCTCAATTTAAAATTATTTCAAATTTCCGATTTCATTTTTCAAGACTTCAACTTCTTTTTTTAATGAGCTGACTTGTGCCAATGCTGACAAAGCAAAGACAAATGCTATTGGTGCTAAAAATGCCATATAATCCATTGAATTCCTCCTTTAATCAATTAATAAACCCATTGAATAAACATCATAAAATGTACCATCAATTAAGAAAAATCTTTCAATGCGTCCTTCATTTTTAAAATCAAATTTTTTATATAATTTGATTGCATTTTCATTATCAACTTTTACTTGAAGATTAATTTTTCGAATGATGGGGTTATTCTTTGACCAATCAATTAAAAATTCAAGTAGTGCACTACCAATTCCTTGTCCCCAGTGTGATTTAAGTACTGTCATCCCTAAATCACCCATATGTTTTGTGCGTGGACGATTGCCCCCCATGAAGGATAGGTTACCAATAATTTCATCATCTTTAAGAACAATTAAAAATAATTTGTTATCAGCTTTTGATACTTTTTCAATCATCTCTTCTTGTGAGAGGGTTACTTCAAATTCGCCTGCACCAAAGGTTAAATTATTGGATTGACCTGCTATTTTGTGAATGTAGTCAATAATATCTTTTGCATCTGATAGAACTGCTTTTCGGATTTTTACTTTCTCTCCATTTTTCAAAACAATTGCCTTCATTAATCGCCCTTTCTTAATTTTTCTATACGTTCATTATAATTATTATAACATTAATTAATGTGAATACTAAAGGGTTTTGTTCATTTTTATAAAAAAATAGACCTTGCAAAAATGCTCACTCTACTTTTTACATTGATCTATTTAGATTTAAAGTCCTGCAATTAATGCAACGACAATACTTCTACCAGCACCAACTAAATCGCTTAAGGGTGCCTTCATTCCCATGGATAATGTTGCTAAACTAGATGTTCATTGAATTAAGAAAGACATAGGACTATAGAAATATAGGTTACTATAGCAAATGCTGATTTTCCTAGCTGACCTAAAGTCCTTTCGCCAAAGTTTAATATTGTTGCTGTGATGTTACCACCATTCATGACAATCGTAATACCTCTTAAAAAACCACCAATAATAATTACAAACAATGCCACGCCGATAGCGTCTTTAAACCCTTAATTCGTGCAACAATAACATCTGTTATACCTTGTGGAGTTGATTCTATTTCTTCATAGGTTCCTGCCACCGGCACCATTCGTCCTGTACCTTCATCTTCTACCATTTGATACTCACCAGCGGGTATTATATAGGTTAATATTGCAACAACTATAATGATACCTATTAGTATCGTATACGCCATGGCATAGAAAATTTCTACATTTTTAATTATCTCTTTATTTAAGCAATGCTTTAATCGTATTCGAATAAATATCTACACATTTATAAAGATTTTCAATTTTTATATACTCATTTGCTTTATGTTCTACTTTTTCATCCCCGGGGAATAATGCCCCATAAGCTAAACAATTATCAATTGCTCTAGCGTAAGTTGCCCCACCCGAGGATAATGGTTTTGAATCTAAACCTGTTTCTTCTTCAAAAACTTTTCTTAATTTTTGAACCATGAAATGGTCTTCTGGTATATAAATTGATTTTAAATAATCATATTCATTATACTTAAACCCAAAACTTTCTACTTTTTCTTTTAATTTAGAAACAACAATGTTTTTATCAAAAGTCACTGGAATCCTAATATCCAAACCAATCATCTGATGGGCATCATCCATTTCTACTTTTCCTAAATTAACAGTTAATGGTCCTGACACTTCATCGGAACAATTTTCAATAAAACCTTCACCACTGAGTTTATGATTGAAAACTTCATTGATTAATTGAATACCCTTTGACTTATAACCAATGGCCCATAGCCCTTCAATTAATCGAGTGATGGCATTTTCACCTTCTGAGGGTTTTGAAGCATGAGAACCGACCCCAATAACTTCAATTCCTTCATCTGTTACTTTATAATCATACTCTAATTTTTTTAAAGCTGTTTTTAATGCCGCTTTCTTCTCACCAGTATAAACAGCGCCATCGGGTACCGCATTGAATGCATTCCCCGCTACTACTCTTACTGGAGATTTTTCATCTAAAGTTATTTTTGCTTGTAACAAACCTTTTTCTGCATTAATCATTGGAAAAACAGAATCCGGTGTGAAACTATAATCGGGTGCTTCTTCATTTTCTAGGTACTTATGAATACTTCGCCATAGATTTTCCTCATCTAAACCAAAGATAAATCGAATTCTTTTGTTAAATTCAGTGCCTTCATCCATTAAGGCTTTCACACCATACATGGCTGCAAGTGTAGGGCCTTTATCATCTTGGGTGCCGCGACCATAAAGTTTCCCATCCTTGACAACTGGATTAAATGGATCTGTTTCCCATTTATCTAAATTACCTGCTGGTACAACATCTACATGACCCAATACGCCAATGAGTTCTTCACCACTACCAATTTCTGCGTAACCGTAATATTTATTATAGAATATCTTAAACCCTAACCTTTCACTAATCAGTAAGATTTTTTCTAATGATTTGTTGATATTTTTACCAAATGGATTGTTTTTATCTGATGTATCTAATACACTTGGTATACTTACAAGTGATTTCAAATCATCTAGAAGTTCTTTTTTATACATATATTTCATATATCCCTCCTCTTCTTCAATTTAAAACTTGAAGCAATACCTATATAATAGTATTTATAGTGGTTTATGTTAATTTACGAAAACTATATATAATGGATAAATATTCAAATCTTATTACTTAGAATGATATTTTTCAACATCTTAAACGTTAAAAAACTAATATAACGTTACATCTATGATATTTTATTCATTTTACAGTGTTATTAAGAATATTCATTCCAAAAAAAGAACCTCATATTTATGTAGAAGGCAATGAGTGATTACTTTTAAGTTTTTTATCTGGCGAATTCGCCAGCGGGTAACTGTCGAGTTCAGCTGAATAAACTTTGATGTCTAAAACTTCACTCCCGTCCAAGGCATCCAAATATTTAACCTTTATTTTATTTTTAAATACTGCTACCACTTCACAAACACAAAAAGCAATTGGGTTCGGGCGATTAGGGGACCGTGTAGCAAAGACGCCAATTTCTGTTGTTGAAAAAGGCGTTTTCGTACGAATAACCTCCCGATTCGATTGATCCCCCCAATAAAGGACAATAATATGGGTCATATCTTTCAATTCGTTAATGCCCTCTACATAATCATCATATATTTCTATAGTTGATATATTGTTGACTAATCTGCCTTGTCTTGGTGCATCCTCTTTTGTTTTAAAGTCACTGTGTATTCTCCCAATGGGTATTAATCT
>Ga0136558_1001458_pt1 | contig 12001 bp, 9 predicted proteins | sample AntRauTorckE6833_FD_101391 | JGI IMG/M metagenome (GOLD analysis project Ga0136558, IMG submission 101391) | Saline lake microbial communities from Rauer Islands, Antarctica - Metagenome Torckler E6 #833 | ecosystem: Environmental > Aquatic > Non-marine Saline and Alkaline > Saline | place...
GTTGCACCAAGCCATCTATCATCATTTATGATTGCATAACGTCCAACACGGCAACTGTAGAATGAATCACAGTACGAGGAAGCGCCAGCAACACGAGATGGTTCAGCTAGAACCAGCGTCATATCGCCTCCTGATGCAACTTGCTTAAAGGCTGCCCCTCCCGCTCTCCAACCCAATACGCTGGTTAGAGTTGCACCGGCTTGTGACTTAAATTCACTAAAATCTGCCTTAACATTCCCCCAACTAATAACTTCATACGTGTAGGTGGCTTTTATGCCGGTGTCATTTACGGTGGTTGATTTCTTATCGTAAGTTATTTCGCTGAACTTAAAAGAAGTTGCAGCAGGTTCTCCCCTGTTAATTTTTTGATTTAGCTCTTCAACTACAGCATCGACGTTTGAAACCTCGCGTCCATTTTTACCAACTACTGTGATTTGTGGGCTTTTACCGCTTTTGTAAGAAGTAGTGACCTCACTAATAGGTTTAATTATCTGGCTAGTGGCTAGCTCAGAAATATATTTGTGTATGTTCTCTTTCACAGGGTTGTAGCTAATGTCTCCGTTCTTGTTTTTATCAAGCAAGAGCCAACCAGCAAGATCAGTCTGAGAAATGTTTATTTTTTTCTGGTCATAGCTGATGGAATATTTTGTTGTTATGATGCTCATTATCTGTTTTTGTTGTTGTTTTATTTCCGCTTTAGTAATGTCTGGGGTTATTTTTTTTGGTAATAATTCTAGTGATAAGTCATCTATATTCTTACTAATCTTGTTTGTAAGATCACTTACTACTTGATCAGCGTCTAGCCCAAAACCTTCGACTCCATCTAATGCTACAACTTTATTGTTTTCTATAGAAAATGTAGCGTTCTTTGCTGAAGTAAAGTCGTCACTTTTTATTTGCGCTACTACGCCGTTTGCTTTCTCTATATTATATTTTAATGGCAATGGTATGTCCTTTCGCGTAAACCAAGGCCTAAATAGATCGTTATAGCTACGATTTGTTATAAATTCCTGAACTTTATCATCATCTACGGTTAAGCCCAGCTCAGTAGTCGTTGTCTTGAATTCTTGATCTCCAAGATTTAGCTTGATCTCTCGTTTAGTTAGTTCGTTAGTAAGCTGTGTAACTATTTGCTCAGAATCCAAAGTACCCACAAATATTCCACCCATATACGTGTTGCCGAGTGATTTATTTGTATTAAGTACATATGTATTCATTACGGCAAAAATCACGTAACCACCAAACAACATGAATATAACAATTGGTAAAAGAAAGATTGGTTTATTCTTTAACTTGTCGTAAAGATTTTTGATTTTTTTCCGGATTAAAGCTAAATACTTTTTCATCACTTAATAATAGCAAGTATTTATCAAATGCTTCATTCTGTCTTGAAGTGCACCATACACACATGCTTATCCAATCGAAGGTACCTGTTATTATTCGTATATGCTCAAAGCTAACCGCATCAAATCAGAGCCTCAGCCGTCTGATGGACTACGTATATCAATAATGAATAGACACACCCTCAATGATGGCGTTACCCCTGATGCCGGCATAGCACCTGAGCTATATAAAGTATGGCTACCTCAACTAGCTCCACCCGCTTCACTACTTGGTGATTATTATAAAAGAGGTCTTGCTTGGGAGGAGTTTGAGGACAAGTACAACAACTACCTAGATGTGCCGGAGATTAACGACAGATTGCGCAGGCTTATACAAATAGCTAAGTTGGCGACCGTCACGGTGCTGTGCATAGAAGACACACCAGACTTCTGCCACAGACGACTTTTAGTAGAAAGATCTAGCTTAATAGAGCCCACCCTTGAAGTTGAATTAAAATAACCAAGAATTAGAAATCGCTTATAGATATAGATGGATCACCTATAATGTGCTTTAATATAGATAATGAATGAAGTTCTAAAGAGTGAGTGTATAGGTACTGAATTGGTGCCGGGGGTTGAAGAATGCTCCGGCCGCTCTGAAGAACTATCAAAACTATTGGGCCAAAGTGCGTGTGGCAGCTGTCTTGTTCTATGCGTGGAAGAGCTAAGAGATAATTTAGAAGAAAACCAGCTCCTGAAAGACAAATTATATAAGCTTAAAAAAGATGAGCTCACAGGTTTGTTGACAAGAGTATCGCTGACTGAACATTTCGATAAATTCAGGAGTGATGCAGACCCATTTGCCGTTTTCTTTTTAGATGTAAGTGAATTTAGCGAATACAACACAAACTATGGCCACAAAGGTGGGGATACGATATTGTCTTCAATTGGCCACGCGCTTAGAACAAACTTACGTAGCGGCGACACCACGTATCTAGTTGACCAAGGCCAAGAAGAGATTGACGGTATTGCTTCAAGGCGAGGCGGCGATGAATTTGTGTTGCTTATAAAGCTAAATAGCAAAAAGGAGCACCAAGATACGTTAGAAAGACGGGCAAATTCACATAAGGCTCTATATGATCAAGCTCGAGATCTTAATAAAAGACTCAATTTAGAGTTAGGCGGGTGGATAGATAATTCTCTGAAGATAGTTCAGGCTGATGTACTAGAGGAGAAGCGAATACAAACCAGTGTTGGATTTCATATAGGGTTTGAAATTAGTGAAGAAGGCGACGCGAGGACTTTAGAAGATCTAATTGACGAAGCTGATCCAGATAAGAATAAGTTCGAATATAAGAAGATAGCATTTGGTCAAGCAGAATAGGTATCACCAGCATTAAGCGCGCATTGAGCACAAGGCGCATACATAAAAAATACCCATTAAGTGCGTAGGCGTTTGAGTCAGCTCAGTAGATAAATATTAATACCTAACGATTTTGACCGAGTTACATAATTAACACTGTGAATAAGACCACATTTAACCATAAGTATTAAAGGTGTATACTAAAATTATACAACTTGTAAACAAAGGAAGACTATATGGCAAAAAAAACTAAACAAAATCAGCCTGTGAGGGCAGATTATATATCGGCACTCGCAAGAATCTCGCTCGGATTCACATTCCTGTGGGCCTTCTTTGATAAGCTCATTGGGCTTGGATTTGCTACTTGTCGCGGAGAAGATGGCGTAGTAGAAGCATTGTGTAGCAAGGCATGGCTTGAGGGTGGATCACCAACAACAGGTTTCTTGAAGTTTGGAACTTCAGGCAGCCCATTCGAAACAGTCTTCAACAACTTGGCAGGTAACACATTTGTTGACTGGCTCTTCATGATTGGCCTTCTCGGTCTTGGCATTGCTCTGCTCTTTGGCATTGGTATGCGAATTGCTGCGTACACCGGCTCACTTTTGATGGTGCTTATGTTCCTAGCCGCTTTTCAACCAGAAAACAACCCACTCATAGATGATCACATTGTCTACGCTTTGGTGCTCTGGCTACTTTGGCTCACGAACGACCGACAGGTTTGGGGCTTTGGCAAGCAATGGAGTGAAGTGTCGCTGGTTAAGAAGTACCCAATTCTTCAGTAGGAGTTGATACTTAAATTCTCGATAGTAACTTGTTCTCTATTCTCGACAACAGATGGTAACAAGTTACTTTTCTTTTGTAACCCACAATGTAGGTTCCTAATATATTAGTGAAGTGGCGTGATGATTCTAGCGTCGACAAATGTCACAGTGAACATCTGAACGGTTACTGCTACTCCAGATAGTAGTCGCTTTAACTGGACCAAGCACATCAGTATATCCAACAATGTCTGCAAGGCGGCGAATAAGTGATATAAACCTGCCATGCATGACTATTTGTCCATGTTCCAGCACGGCCCAATTTTCCCCAGCCGGGATGACCTTAACCGGTGATTTTGGTTTGAATGTTGGTCGTCTGCGACCCCGTACTCGAGCAATAAGTTCTTTGGATAGGTAATTCGCGTGATTAATCGCGCTTAGGGCTAATCCGCTGTGAGGGGTGTTGGCGTTGTCGCCGATCACATAAATATTTTTATTCGCTTCCATATGCTCGTTAACATCAACTTTTCCTCCTCGTCCCATCTTGAATACGTTGGGATATTGGACGAAGAACGGATTGTTCCTCGTGCCAGCAGTCCAGACTACATTATGAGTGTGAATATTACCGAGCGGCGTGATGATTTGGCTAGTAGTTTCCTCTTCAACTTTAGTATCGGTCAGTATTTTAACGCCTAATTTTTTAAGTTGTTTTGCCGCAGCAGTTGCAGCCTTGTCAGATACCTGTGGCAATATCCGCGGACCAGCTTCGATAAGAAATATTTCTACATTAGAATTTTTAATTCCGTGACTGGATATAATATGTTGGGCGTATGCACCAAGCGCGCCACTTAGCTCAACTCCAGTTGGGCCAGCACCAATAACCACAAAGTTCTGGCTCTTTATGTTATCTGTAGTGAGACAGGAGTGCATATGATCTTTAAGCTCTTGAACCTCTTTGGGCGTTTTGATGCCAAAAGAGTTTTCGCTTATACCCTTTATATCAAAAAACGTAGTTACCGAACCAAGCGCAAACACGGCGTAGTCATATGTGACTTCTCGACCATCAACGAGGACAATTTTATTATTTTTTTTATCAAGTCCAGATACGGTACCGATTTCTAGTTGAGTGTTTGGGGAGTCTAGGAGCATCCACTCAAGAGGCAAGCGTGCTGTTCCCATTTTAAATCCGGTTGCAGCCCGATAGAGTGCGGGACTATAGCGAAAGTCGTCACTATCATTAATAAGGGTTACGCTAACATCTGATGAGTATTTTCTTAAGTTGCGAGCGAGTCGAACTCCCCCGAAACCAGCGCCGGCAATCACGATGTGTTTCATGTTGGCACTATATCGCCCGGGCATGGCCAATGCAACAATGTCTACAGCAGTTTGAAAAAGCTCTATAGTAAGCGTAGAGTTAAACCATGAGCAATTTGAAAAATGATCTAGAGCAATTAATTTCAGGCGATGTTGACGATACATTAGAAACTAAAGAACAGTTCAGTCACGACGCCAGTATGTTCGAGCTCGTACCTGAGCTGGTAGTCGCGCCGAAAGATAGCGAAGATATAAAGAAATTAGTTAATTACGCGATTGAGCATAAAGCAGATAGTCCTGATTTATCACTCACCGTACGAAGTGGCGGAACGTGTATGTCCGGCGGAGCAGTAAACGATTCGATAATTCTTGATATTCAAAAGTACATGAATGAAGTTTATGGTGTTGAAAACAATGTAGGCCATGCCCAGCCAGGATCATTTTATAGAGATTTTGAAGCTGAAACGATGAAACAAGATGTGCTCATGCCGAGCTACCCAGCATCCCGTGATCTATGCACTATTGGCGGCATGGTAGCCAACAACGCTGGCGGTGAACGTTCGCTGCAGTTTGGCAAGACTGAAGAATTTATTGAATCCTTGAAAGTTGTATTAGCAGACGGCAATGAATATGAGATGCGTGCGCTTACCAAGGCTGAGCTAGACGAGAAGATGGCTCAGGATGATTTTGAGGGTAAGTTATACAGAGATGTATTTGAGCTCGTAAATAGCCACTATGACGCTATCAAGGCTGCTAAGCCGGGTGTTAGTAAGGATTCGACCGGGTATCACATTTGGGATGTTTGGGATAAAGAAACAGAAATATTTGATATTACTCGTTTGATAGTTGGCTCACAAGGAACGCTAGGGATTGTCACTGACGTTAAGTTCAAATTAGTCCAAGCGCCAAAACACTCCGGAACACTTGTGGTATTTTTGCGTTCGATTGATGATCTTGGTGATGTGATTAATAAGGTTCTAACCCATAAACCAGCTACATTTGAAGGCTTTGATAACTACACTCTCATGCTCAGCTTTAAGCTGTTCTTGAGCTTCCATAAGCTTATTGGCTGGCCGCGCACAATTGTGCTTGCACTGCAGTTAATCCCTGATGCATTGAAGCTTTTCCGCGGTATTCCTAAAATGGTACTCCTTATTGAATTCCAGGGCGACACGCCTGAAGAAGTGGCAGAAAAAGTTCACCAAATGCGACTAGATATGTCAGAGTTTGGACATGAAGCTCTGTTCGAAGAAGATGAAACTGAAGCGAAAAGTGAAAAATTTTGGATAATGCGACGCGCCAGCTTTAAGTTGCTGCGCGATAAGGTAAAAGATAAGCATACTGCCCCATTTATGGACGACTTGGTTGTGCCCCCAGATACGTTATCAGATTTTCTGCCCGAAATTAGGCAAGTGATTAATAAATATAAAATGCTAGCCACGATTGCTGGTCACATGGGCGACGGTAATTTCCATATTATTCCCCTCATGAACATTGAAAAACCAGAAGAAAAAGCTAAGCTCGAGCCGGCTATGAGGGAAATCAATGACATCGTACTCAAATATAATGGTTCGCTATCAGGTGAGCATAACGATGGCATGATACGTGGCCCATGGCTTGAAAAAATGCATGGCACCGAAGTCTTTAGTTACTTTAAGAATATAAAAGATATATTTGATCCAAGTAATATTTTTAATCCCCATAAGAAGACGGATGCTGACTGGGATTACAGCATGGCTCACTTACGTGACAAATTCTAAACGTTTCGCTTCTATGTATTACCCACTCAGCCAATATATAGAGTACGCATAGGTTCGTACGCCATACTAGATAGCACTTCTTATTTTGTCGGGAGAATATGATGACTTAAAACTAAATAAGGTCTCACTTGGTAAATGAAGTGAGACCTTATATTTTTGCCAAACATCAATTCAATGCTGACGTGCAATCTTCCAAGCGATTTAATAAACCGCTTGGAAATATCTAGAGTGTACTAATTTTTGTCTTCTGAGCCTTTGATGGCTGATTCAATAACGTCACGTGGAAGTGCCGCTGATGCAATGAGTGCACCTTTTACTGTCTCTACCGCATCGCCGCCAACTGTTGTTGCTGCCTTGAGGGCTCCGCCAACAGCTGATTTTGCAGCTTCTGCAGTATCTTCACCAATATCGCCGGCTGCTTTAATCGCTCCTTCAACTGCTGCTACAGCTGCTTTACCGACGTCACCACCTGTATCGGCTGTACCTCTAATGACTCCACGAGCTGCTCCGAATACGGCTTCCATGATATCTCCGCTTACAGATGAAGTGCCTTTAATCGCACCACTCATAGTGCTGGAGATAGTCTCTGTAACTGAAGATCCAACGTCACTCGCTGCTTTAAGAGAACCTCTTGCGACTGAAGCTATTGCCTCAACTGTTGATTCAGCGATTTCGCTCGAACCCTTTATGACTCCCACAACTTGGTCTTTTACGGTGTTCGTGACAGCACTTGCTATATCGCTCGTTCCCTTGATAGCTGCTGTAACTGCACCTGTTGCTTCGTTTATAATCTTGTCGATCATTAAATTATCTTTCAATTTAGTTGATATATAACCATTTTAACATTCAAATTATTCTTCCCAAAAATAGGCAAGCTGAATATCAAGAGGCTCTACCTCAAAGATTACTGATGTCTAATAGTCGCGATAATTAATGATTCAATAGCACGAACTTCGATAAAATTTTCTAACCTATCACGCGACAGACTTGTTTTTTGTTAGCGCAGATTCCACGTTTCGCCGCCATCGGCGCTTTGATATATATCAAGCGATTTTGTAACAAAGTAAACCTGCTCTGGATTCGTCCTCGATGATGCAATGAAGAGCACGAGATCATCAATAGCATTAGAGCCTGCTTCTGCCCAAGTCTCACCCTTGTCATCGGACACAATAAGCCCGCTGTCCACGCCGTATGCAAACATTTGACCGCTGCTCGCATTTACCTCTATAGCAACTACCGTTTGCTGAATAGGGGAAAGAGCCTCCCAGTTACTGCCCTTATCCTCGCTAACCATTAGGCCGGTAACGGTAGCGGCGTAAAGTTGGCCTTCGTTTTGACCGGCACTTAGTTGGATAATTTGTTCTGGCGTATTTTCAACATACTCCCAGCTAAGTCCGCCATCGTTAGAGCGCTGCAACGCGCCACGATAGTAGCCGTACATTAACTGGTTATCTGTATTGTCGATTGCCATTGTATGAAAGTCTACTGGGCCGTCAAGACCATCTGAGATGTTCGTCCATGATTGTCCCTCATCAGTTGTCTTAATGAGGCCAAAGTTGCCGCCAGTTTTTGGATGGCCACTTGCATAGAGCACCGCTGGCTCACTTGGACTAACAGCAAAACTCATGAAGTCATCATTTATAGACCCTACCGCCCGCAACACACCATCTGCTTCTTGGACGTATAAGCCTTGGTGATTAGGTAGATACAACTTATCTGGGTTATCAATAGCAACCTCCAGCCCATGTATATCACTAAGCTCCAACTGAGGCTGTGTATTAGAGGTAGGTTCTGCATCGTTAAACACTGCAAAAGCTACAAATAGTAATGCTGCTCCGATGACAATTGAAATGAAAAGCTTGTTGTTCATATTTCTCCTATCCACCACACACACTGTCGTGAAGTGGAGTTAAGTTATCGAATCGATCCATAATCTGCTTGTCGCTGGGTTCTTCGTTTTGGGCAAAGATGACTACGTTTCCAATCAGGTTATTGATTCGCTCTAAGCGTGCTTCGTCTTCCTCCCCTTCAATTGGCTCTGCGTGTACGTCCACTTCATCGCCGTGCGCGTATACTTTCTGAGTAAAAAGGTCGAGCGGGTTAAAGGATGTCTCATCATCCGTATTCAAGTAGCTTTTTTTACCCATGAAGTCTTCGAGGTCTTGGTTTAGAAAATCATTCCAATCCATTTGGGTATAACTATCTTTATCACCGATATAAACGAAGTAGTTAGCATCATCAGGTTGTGCTGGCAAAAGCTCCCCCGCTGTTTCTATTTTGTGCGCTCGCATCATGCCTTGGTCGTAGCGACGCCCGAGGGAGTCATCTTCACCACCAACTAGATTCCAGCCATAAAACTTCAAGAATTCGCCACCAGTTACTCCACTCCAGTGAACATGGGCCATTTGATCTTGTTCATCATGGAAATCGATTGGCTGTCCCGTTAGCTCAGCGCTACATGAAGTTGCATCATAATCTTCTTGGAATTCGGCCTGGGAGAAGTCTACTGGTTCGCCATCAACGACAATCTGGGCACGAAAGTGATAGTGCTCGAATTCAGGACTACGCAGGTGTGATGGTGTAGACGCATATAGGTAACCGTAGAAGGCTCCTGATAAAAGCAGTACTGCTGCGACAACTCCAATAATCGGTAAACCAATTCGTTTTAATTTTGAAATGCTTTTAATCTCTTTTGGCTCTTCACTTGGTTCGTTATCTTTCATGACACCTCTTTTATTATTTTCATCTGACATCTAGATCTCCTTTGTTCTTATTGTTGAAACGAGACACGTGACATGCCCTCAAGCTTAATTTCCTGTCTAATCATTTTTCTCGTTGCCAAACCGATGACGATAATCCCAACAATATTTACCGTAACACTGATAATTATTGCCGTATTAACTCGTGCGGCCGAGAAGAAAGCACCTGAACCGGCAAGTGTCGTAATAAAAGGAGCCACTAGTGAACCGCCACAGGCTATACAATGCGATCCGATCAAGGCCGCGCCACTACCAACAGCCGACGATACTGACGATCGAGCTGCATTTTTTCGACGCTTAAACACCGCCCACATCAGAATAAAATTGACTGCTGCAATAAAAGAAAATATTACGATCGACAACACTCGTGGATCATCTAAATAACGGAATATATTACTAAATGAATTTAGTAAGAAGCTAATTTTATCAAATGCCGATAACACAGGATTTTGTAGTATCTCACTAAATAAGCTGATGTTAGTTACGTAAAAGAATATCCAAAGTGTCACAAGCCATATACCCAGAAACCGATATGGCCGTGATTGTATTTTATTCCAGGCAAATCGCAACTCGTTCATATAGCTTGACTTACTACTTCGGGATTGTGGGTGTCATTCATATCTAGAGTTCCACTCTTCTAAGCAATTGCGCATTTGCAGCGACGATAATTGTTGATAGCGACATTAATGCTGCGCCAACCGCCGGCGACAGAACGAAACCGGCAAATGCAAACGCACCCGCAGCCGCAGGAACTGCTAACAAATTGTATCCCGTAGCCCAAATCAAGTTTTGAACCATCTTTACGTATGTTCGCTTGGATAGTTTTACTATCTTACTAACACCTCTGGGATTACTGCTTGCTAGCACTATCCCTGCCGACTCAATCGCCACGTCTGTTCCGGCTCCAATGGCTATGCCGATATCGGCTTGGGTTAATGCGGGGGCGTCATTGACGCCGTCACCGACCATGGCGACCTTTGAGCCATCTGACTGCAGCTTCTTCACGATGTCGGCCTTATTGCCTGGTAGAACTTCTGCGTAGTACTCGTCCAGTCCAAGTTCACTGGCTACCCACTTAGCAACACCTTCAGAATCACCCGTGAGCATAGCCACGCGCTTACCAGACTTTTGGAGTTCTGCGACTGCCTGATGCGATTCTTCTCGTATGACATCGGCAATAAGTAGTGCACCGATTATCTGCTTGTTCTCGATAAGGTAAATTATGCTCTGCCCGTTGCTGTTGGCGCTATCGGTGGCTTTAGTGAATAAGGCATCGAGTTCAACATCAAGTTCTTTTAAAAGCTGTGGGCCACCAAGATAAAAAGTCTTACTACCAAGTTTGGCTTTTGCTCCACGACCCTCCAATGCAGAGAAGTTGGTTGCTTCAGCAGGTGTTATGTTACGTTCTTTTGCCGCCTCAACAATGGCTTTAGCAATTGGATGCTCTGACTCCATCTCAACTCCGCTCGCAAGTTCAAGGATGTGCTTTTCATCTTCACCAATAATCTCAGTAACTCCTTGCTCACCCTTCGTAAGAGTTCCCGTTTTATCAAAAAGAACAATGTCGATATTCCGAGCTGACTCTAGCGCTGCACGTTCTCGAATGAGTAGCCCTGCGTTCGCACCTTTTGATGTAGATATAGCGGTTACGAGTGGTATAGCTAGACCAAGTGCATGCGGGCAAGCGATGATAAGCACCGCCACTATACGTTCTAGAGTGTAGTTAGAAGTCGCATCGCCAAAGATAGACCAAGCGATTCCTGTAACAAATGCCGCTAGGATCGCATAATAGAACAAGTATGATGCAGCTTTATCGGCCAGTAGCTGGGTTTTAGATTTGGTAGCTTGGGCGTCTTCAACCATTTTCATAATTCCAGAGAGGGCGGTGTCGTCACCTGTTTTAGTTATTTCAACAGTCAAAGACCCACTACCGTTAATTGTGCCCCCAATAACTTCGCCGTCTTTGGATTTTTCGACTGGTTTGGACTCACCCGTGAGCATTGATTCGTTTACTTTTGAATCGCCCTTAACGACAACCCCGTCCATTGGTATGCCTGCCCCAGGCCTAACGAGAACCTTATCGCCCACTTTAAGTTCAGCAATCGGAACAGTTTTTGTTCCATTGTCAGTAATGAGTTCAGCTTCATCAGGTAGTAATTTGGCTAACTCCTTCAACGCTCCTTGCGCATTGCTAATTGAAGCCATTTCTAACCAATGTCCAAGCAACATGATTGTTATAAGAGACGCGAGCTCCCACCAAAAACTCATGCCGGTGACAATATTGAGAGTAATTAATGAGCTATAGACAAATGCTACTGAAATAGCCATCGAGATAAGGGTCATCATGCCAGGTTGACGATTGCCAATCTCAGCTTTCGCACTCCGTAAGAATACGAGTCCTCCATAGAAAAATATGATGAGCCCTAAAATGGCCGGGATATATCCACTGCCAGTAAATGATGGTGCGCTAAAGCTTAGTAGATCTTGGATTGTTTCAGAAAAATATAGAACCGGCAGTGTGAGTATGGCCGAAATCCAAAACTTTTGCTTAAACATGTTTGGATTGTGGCCTTCATGTTTATCATGGTCTTCATGGTCTCCGTGACCATGAGATGTATCAACTTTCTTTTTCTCAAGCGCCATATGGCATTTAGGACAAGAGCCACGTTGATCCTTGACTACTTCAGGATGCATTGGGCAGGTGAAAACTATTTGTGTGCGGTCA
>Ga0136558_1001459_pt1 | contig 11992 bp, 15 predicted proteins | sample AntRauTorckE6833_FD_101391 | JGI IMG/M metagenome (GOLD analysis project Ga0136558, IMG submission 101391) | Saline lake microbial communities from Rauer Islands, Antarctica - Metagenome Torckler E6 #833 | ecosystem: Environmental > Aquatic > Non-marine Saline and Alkaline > Saline | place...
AATGGGACGTAGTGGCTCAGGCAAATCTACTCTTCTTCATCAATTAGGTCTTTTGGATGCGCCTAGCTCTGGAGAAATAATAATAGATGGAACGAATGTAGTTAATTTTACAAAAAAACAAAAAACTGAGTTTCGTTTAAAAAAATTAGGTTATGTTTTTCAGTCTTACGCCTTACTGCCAGAATTAACAGCTTTAGAATCAGTTTATCTTCCGCTTATGCTTTCAGGAATATCTAAAACGGAATATATTAAAAGGGCTATTAAGATGTTAGAAAAAGTTGGTCTTGCTGAGCGTATTTATCATTTACCAAAAGAGTTGTCAGGAGGTGAACAACAGCGAGTAGCCATTGCAAGGGCCCTAATAAATGATCCAGCAATTTTATTTGCTGATGAACCAACTGCCAATCTAGACACTGAATCATCGGAAACAGTGCTGGCATTATTTAAAAGTCTTAATAAGGAAATCGGACAAACAATTATTATGGTAACTCATGAACTAGATGATAAAAAACATGTTGACAGAGTTGTTTGGCTTAAAGATGGTATGATAATACCAGAAAATAATAAATAATTTGTTAAATAAAAAAACAATTCATTCAGGGCTATTCTATATATGTGGAGAGGATAGAACATGATTAGAACTTTTTTGTGCAAATGATCTATATGCAACATTAACCTTCAAAAAGCCTCACGACTTCTTGTTGACTAGCTAAGTATAATAACTCTACTGCCTTTGTTAATCTCATCCAAACCAATTCATGACCATCTTCTGTTGGAATACTTAATATCTTATTAATCTTACAAACAAAAAAATTACCAACACTTTCCATATTAAAATTAAACGTCGTTGAATAAAAAAAGTAATTCCCTTGAGCAAAGAGTGTTAAATCCCTAACTTCAATACCAATTTCTTCAATGCACTCTCTTTTTAGGCATTCCTCAATTCCTTCTTTGCCTTCAACCCCGCCTCCGGGTAAAAAATAACCCGTATCTGTTTTTATTACAGCAATTAGACCTTCATTGTTTTTAATCAATGCATAAGCGCCCACTCTCTTGGTATACTTTTTATTCTTACTCGGTTGATTGATAGAAAATTTTATCATACTGAATAGTTAAAATATGCATATAATATAACAAAAAATTGCTTAGAGAACGATTTTTATAGTACTAACGGACTACTTCGGACTGAAAAAGTAGTTTTGGTAAGCCCAGCAAAACTTTTCGGTGATTAATTAAATCTTTAAAAATAAGATGATCTTGTGATGTTGTTTTTCTTAAAAAGTGACAAAATTGACACAAAAATAAAGCATGAACTTATATTATTAGGTATTATAAAGCCTTATAAACTTGACTTTTTTTACTAATTTGCTTACATTAAATTAATGATCTTTAATAAATTAATAACTAAAAAAATCATATCATGGACACAGCTTTGTTTAATGTTTTAATTGTTTTATTTGGTGCAGTGGCGGCTTTAATTTATATGATTAGCGCTAAGCTTAGTTTAGACAAAATTATAGTACTTGAAGAAGAACTATTGGTTGTTTCTAGGCGAATTAAGATAGGGGTAATTGCCTTTATTAAGAAACAGTTTACGGTTGCTTTTAAAGTAATGATTGTTTTCTTTATTCTTTTGCTTTTTCTTTCTTATTCGGGCTATGACTTTATAAGTGTTTATACGCCATATGCAGTATTCACTGGAGCCTTCTTCTCAGCTTTATCAGCTTATTTTGGATTAATGGCAGCTTCTAAAGCTAATGCTATTACTGCTCATTATACTAAACATGGACTAAATGCAGCTTTTAAAGTTGCCCTTAAGGGTGGTTCAGTGATGGGTTTTTCAGTGTGTGGGTTTGGGTTATTGGATTTAGGATTTTAGTATTTAATAATTTACCTCTTTAATCCAAACATGCCAAGCCACGAAATGATGGGACTATTAACTTCAACTATTATTACCTTTGCTTTTGGAGCTAGTTTTATGGCATTCATGGCACGAGTAGCTGGTGGTATTTTTACCAAGTCAGCCGACTCAGCTGCTGATAGCGTTGGTAAGGGTGAATATGGTTGGTCAGAAGATGATCCAAGAAATCCAGCGACTGTAGCTGATAATGTAGGCGATAATGTAAGTGATGTAGCTGGCATGGGGCAAGATTTAAATGAATCCTATGTTGGTGGTAACGCAGGCTCAATGGAAGCTGGTTTTCAGTCGTATCAAAACTATGCTGCTGTTTTTGGAGCAACTATCAGCGCTTCTTTATTAGTGATGCTACCTTTAGCAATTTCTGTTATTGGTATTTTTGCTTCAATGATCGGTTTAGCTTTCATTAGAGTTAAAAGTAATGATTTTAAGGCTTTATTAATGAGCACCCGTCGGGGAGTTTATTTAAGTTCCTTGCTAATTATTGTTTTCAGTGCACCTATCATTTATTATATTTTTGATAGTTGGGAAATGCTTTACGGAGTAATTATTGGTTTAGCTACTGGTAATTTAATTTCCTTAATTTCTGAATATTATACTTCTAGTTCTTATTCCCCAGTACAACGTTTAGCAGCAAAAGCTGAGGGTAATCATGCTAGTGTAGTGATTGAAGGTTTAGCTTTAGGAAAGCAGAGTGTTTTATGGACAGCCTTAGCCCTGTTAATTGGCATGTTAGGAGCTTATTTCGCAGTTGGACAAGGCGACTATGTTATTGGTATTTATGGTGTCAGTTTAGCCGCAGTCGCTATGTTATCAACTTTACCAATAACTTTAACCATTGACGCTTTTGGACCAATTGCTGATAATGCTCAAGCTCTATTAGAGTTTGGTAAAATCAGTGGTGAAAGAGCTACAATGGTTAACAATCTAGATTCTTTAGGTAACACTACTGCAGCTACAGGCAAGGGTTATGCTATTGGTTCAGCCGCTTTTGCCGCCATTGCCTTGATTAATGCTTTATGGCACACCATTGAGACTGCTAGTATTAATTTAGGATTACCAACCTTTGTTTTAGGCTCAGAGCATATAATTTGGGCAATGACTGGAGTACTACTGGGCATGGCTGTCCCTTGGTTCTTTACCTCCTATCTCTTAAGAGCAGTTGGTAATACTTGTTTCGTACTTATCAAAGAGATTCATAGGCAAGTAGAAAAGTTAGGAATTTTAGAGGGTAAAAATCCACCTGATTATCAAAGGTGCATCACTATTTCTTTGAGCGCAGCTCAGAAATATAGTATAATTCCAGCAATCTTAGTTATTTTTATACCTTTTACAGTTTTTGTATTAGGGGGACCAGTAACTATTATGACTTTCTTATTATCAGCTATGTTTTCCTCTTTTTGTTTAGCTGTTTTTCAGAATAATGCTGGCGGAGCCTGGGATAATGCCAAAAAATTAATTGAATCTGGTCTTCATGGAGGAAAAAACTCAGATGCTCATCGAGCGTCTATTACAGGTGACATGATAGGTGATCCATATAAGGATACCTCTGGACCTGCTTTAAACATTTTAATGAAACTGATGATTACTTTCTCAATCCTAATGTCTTCATTATCATTATTTTTCCACTACTATTTCTTTGCTTAGAAATTAGTAATTGTTCATTCTTAATATTTTAATTCTTAAAAACCGCTTTACTAAATGGCGGTTTTTTTATTTACTCTGATTTTAACTTAGCCTTGAATATGGTAAAGAGGCTTGTTATAAGCATAAAAGTTATTTTAATGAAAAAAGAATTTTTACCTCTTAATCCTGATAAACAAAGACAAATCCTTAATTTATTACTTTGTAACATTGAAGTTAAAATAAAAAAATCACTAATATTTAGTTTAAACAGCCAAACTTAGCAATGTCTAAAATAAAAAATAAAAGTTATTTTAACTTAATGCGGGAAAGATGAAACGTAGTTGAAATGATTTTTAGGTAAATAAATAATGATTGGAATAAATATTAATACTACGTCTAGAAAAGAAATATTGTAATGAGGCAATATTTATAAGATCTATTGAGATACAATTAAAAAAATAGATTATATATAAAATCAGCAACTGGATCTATACCTACTCCTCTAGCTAAAACCCCTCCTAAACCACCTGTAATAACTAAAAGTAAAATTCCTATTATTCCAGCTAACAGAAATACATCACTATTAACAATCCTATTAGCTAATTTTAATATATAAGTAATTATAATATAGAGTTGTTTAGAAGTGTTTTCTAATGACGGTAATAAAGATTTTAATAAATTTTGTCTATAAAAAATAGCTAAAATATATATTATTGCTATGACTAAAAAGAAATTAGTAGAAGAGGATGCAAAACCAGAATGTAATTCTAGTAATTTATTATCATATTTTGGTAAATCTTCTAGAGCTTCTCCGCTTGAAAGAGTTGGAAAGGCAGAAATAACGCCAGTTACAAGAAAAGTAACCTTAATATAAAACCATCTTTCATTATTCTTTAATTTTTTAAATCTTAAAAGCTCAAAAAAACTATAGACAACTAATAATGCTATAGGAAAGTGAACAAAAATAACATGAAAATTCATAAAATTTAAAATTTAATTATAATATTAAAACATATAGGCCTCAAATACTAGATTGTCTTGGTGGATAGGGCAAGCGGAGAGGGTGGAACAGTCTTGGAACGGCCTTAAATAAACAAATTTTATCAAAAGATATTTTTTAGTTAATAAATTTTTTGAATTCTTCCAAATCTTTTTCGCTTCCTAATATATGGATATTTTCTTTATCAAAAACCTCTATTTCTTCTAATTCTGACCATAAAATAGAATCATAGCCCTCATTTTTTAAAACCTTGTAAAAATTGCCGATCTATCATAAATATCGCCAGAATAATTTTCTCCATAATGAGCCCCCTCTCTTAATTCTTCATATTTTATTATTTTTTTTCTATCATCATCAGACAAATTTTCTAATTCAACGCCATCCTTAGGGTATCTAGAAAAATCCATCGGTAACTTAATGTTTAATATAGTACACACCCTGTCCAGCTCCATTGAACCGTCGCCCCAATAAATAACTGGACTATTAGTAAAATAAATAGCGTCTTTATTTATTCCAGCAATTCTACTCTTTTGATCAACAGCACTTTTAAACCCCTCTTTTTTAATTTTATCGCCACCTAATGAATAGTGATAATATATTTATTTTAATTTACTTTCCGGAAAAATATTTTCTAAATAATTCTGATATTGTTCTTTTGTGCTTATTTTTAAAATTTCTGGATTTTGTTCAAATACAAAATTAAGTCCCTCTTCCAATTTTTTCTGAAACTCCATTTTTTCTTTGTCTAAATTATTTTTTTCTAAACCAAGAGTGGTTCTTATTTCAACGAGTTTAATAGCGTCTTGTTTTTTTATTATTTCTTGTTCTTTTTCTAAATCAATAAAAGACTGATTATCAAAGATTTCTTCTTAATCAATCGGCCGCTGTTATAACTCTTGCTTTTCTGATAAATTATCATTTTTTGTAAAATTTTCTTCAAAATTTATAAATATATCTATTTATATAATTAAATTATAACATTTTTAATATAAAATACCAAAATGTTACAAACTTTGGAACACTAACTATTTATATAAAGATTAGCTAAAATATAGTATTATTTAGTAACTTTTTTACTTAATCCCTGCCTAGATTTGGAACTTTTTAACACTAAAAACCAAAGCTAAACCTTGTTTTCGACTTACTGCGGAGAGGGTGGGACGATGTTGGAACGATAATATATTAAAATATAAATTATTTGATGCTTTTTATTTTCTTATTTTGTAAATACTTTGAGTTTTTATTAGAAATAATACTTTCTCCAGTTTCTTTTTCTATTTCATTTTTTGTTTTTTTTGCCACATTTCCACCTTTATTGGCCACTCTTATATTTTCAGATAATCCTTTTGGAATTTGTTTTTTAGATATTTCAACAGTTGAGGCTTCAGCTAACATATTTAAAACTAATTCAAGATTAGTCATATTATCTCTCAAATTCTGTTTTTTAAGACTTTTAAATTTTTTATACTGCCTTACAGACTTCCCAGACCAAGCCCTTGTTATCTCATCTGTCAAAATAGCAAACTCTAAGCCTTCTTTAACTCCTCTTTCTTGCCATTCTTCAGTAAGTTCTTTCCTAATTTCAATTGTTTTAAGTCGTTGATTAATCCATTCTTTAGAATATCCTTTTTTGAGATAAGTTTACATTGCTCTATCTATGGATAACTCTGGGTCCTCAGTTTCTTCTATTCTTTCATAACCAACCCTAGCTAACCAAAGCTTAAATGGCTCAGCTTTAGGAGAAGGAATTGACTGAACAAGTCTTAAAATATTTTCTGTATCTGATACATCTGTGAGATATTTTTTACCATCTGAAGCTAATAATTTCAGTTGGTTACAATTTGTAACCAACTCACTTCCCTCCTTTTTTAATCTATGTTTTAATACTTTCCAATAATTATTTGAATTCGAACTTTCCGTCAAAATCTCAATCACATCTACGACAGAAAAATACCAAAGTTCTTTTTCCTCGTCCCAATGACGACGAACTTATTTTTCATTAAAAAGTATAATTGTACTGTCTTTTTTATTCATACATTTAGTATATCAGATACTATATGAAATTTCTATAAAAAAGAACTTAAAAAAGTTAAGCTTTATATACAAACTATAGTGGATTATATCATAATACTCCGTTCCAAAGTGACAAACTCCCTATCAAAAATAGCCCCTGTTTAGGGCTATTTAAAATCTGCGGAGAGGGAGGGATTCGAACCCTCGGTACCATTTCTGGTACGACAGTTTTCAAGACTGTTCCGTTCGACCACTCCGGCACCTCTCCTGATATATAAATATAATATATTAAGTTGTTATCTCATCTATTATCGCCGCTACCACTCAGAGTTCCTCTTTCCAGTCTTGATTCTAATTTTTCAATATTTTTTTTTGCTACACTTTCCAAGTCAATATGCAGCTCTGTTGCTAACTGAGATAAATACCATAACACATCACCTAACTCTTTTTCAATAGCTTCCCTGTCTTCATCACTGACTATTCCCTTTTTGTCTCTAATAACTTTCTTAATCTTTTCTGAAACCTCCCCGGACTCTCCAGTTAAACCTAAAGTAGGATAAATATAATTATTACCTTGATCAGGATACAAAGCTGTTTTTCTTGATAATTTTTGATAATCGATAAATTGCATAACTAATACTATAAAGGTTTTAACTCTCTTTTACTATTTCTTGCAGTTTTTCTTTTGCCTCACCTAATTCTTTAGTCTTAATATTAATATCTTTATCTAATAATTCGCCTAAAGTCATTTGCTTTCCTAATAGGCTATTATCAATATAATGATTACCGTGACCAACTTCAATATAAGGAAAAGATCGATAATTTATATCGTTACTACGAGCAAAGCCAATACTGCTAGCTCTTGAATTAGACTCTTGTAAGCTTGTTTCTATTTTCTTTTGTACCTCTTTTAATTTTTCTCTCTTTTGCTTGTAACTCTCAATATCTTCATCTGTATAGTTCTTATTCTTTAATTCTTTCACCATATAGTCACCTTGACTCACTGACATAACGAGGGGGTTAACCGGAAACTGTCTCCAAAGATCAGTAAACTCTCTAGCATCATCTGATATAACTCTAGCTTCTCCAGAAGCATATTGTTCACGTGTATATTCAACTCTTTGATTAAGTATGTCAGAATAAGATTCCTTTTGCCTTTGTCCATGCTCAATATTCTCTTCTAATCTTTTTATCAACTCTTCTTGTTTCTTTAATTCATATTTACGTTCTTCTTCTTTTTGTTTTTTATTTATTTCTTCTTTTTCAATCTTTAATTTACCATCTGTAGTTTCAGGTTCTATTTCCTCTATTCTAACATCAGTATTCTTTATTTCTTCATCTTTCTCAATTTTTGATTCATTAACTGGTTCTATTTCGTCTCTAAGTTCCTGCCACTTTTCTTTAGTTTCCTTAAAAATTTCAGAAAAATTTTCTCTAACATATTCTAAGGTTTCAGGATTTTTTTTAGCCTCACTAATAACTTCATGATATTGAGAAATCATTTCTTCACGAGTGCCCTTTATATCTTTGAGGTGCTGTTTAAGCTGTTCAACATCTTCAAGTAAAACTTTCTTCTGTTCTTTTAATAAATCACTCTCTCTCTGTCAATTAGTTCTTGGTTTTTAGCTAAATCTTCAGACTTCAAATTCTTAGATTCTTCTTCTTTGGCATTATTTTGTTCATCTTCTTTAGCCTTATCTTTAGATTTATTTTGTTCGTTCATAGAACGAATCAAGTCTAAAGGATTTTCATATGACATATGTTTTTTATTAAACAATTATATAATATTTAAAATATAATAAACCAAAAATATAATAAACCATGATTATGTTGATATATTTTGTGCGGAGAGGGAGGGATTCGAACCCTCGGTACCCCGTTAAGGGTACAACACCTTAGCAGGGTGCCCCGTTCGACCGCTCCGGCACCTCTCCTAGATATTATATTATTATATATTTATTATATATTATATCTATGTAGTAATATATGTATATATAATAAATATAAAAGCGAACTGACTTCGCTCTGTAAAGATAAATATAATTATGCTATAATTAATATATAAAAAATATACTTACTTGTCAATTTATATGGACGAAGAAAATGAGAAAGAAAATATAATAAATTGGGAGATTCCTGAATACGATAGACCTAAGAGAAATAAACATTGGTATATTATAGCTATTATTGTAATACTAGCCATACTAGCATACTCTGTTTTTACAGCCAACTATTTATTTACTATCATTATGCTCATGGGTTCTTTTATGCTTTTCTATTACGACAGAAAAGAGGCCCCTATGATAAACTTTATCTTAGAAGGAGAGGGTGTAGTAGTTGGTAATAAATTCTATGACTATGATGAAATAAAAAACTTCAGTATTGTCTATAAACCTAAGGAAGATATTAAAAATATCTACCTTACCTTCAGTAACAACCTAAGAAACAGAATTACCATACCTTTAATGGATCAAGACCCCCTTATTGTCAGAAGGTATTTATTACAATACGTTGATGAAGATCTTGATAGAAACCATGAACCAGTCTCAGAAAGTATTGGCAGAATGTTAAAACTGCAATAAATAAGTGTTTAAAATAAAAAGAAAAGCATTTTTTCCTTTACTTTTCTTTTTTTATTTTGTAAAGTAAATATCAGTCCTCATAGTTCAACGGATAGAACACAAGATTGCGGATCTTGAAATCTAGGTTCGATTCCTAGTGAGGGCACATATTAAAGCACAGCTAAAAAGCTGTGTTTTATTTAATTTCCATCTCCTTTTTGCTATAATATAGATATGATAAACCTAAACAGCTCAATCTCACAACTAAAGGGAGTGGGAAAAGTAATTAGCAACAAATTATTTAAACTGGATATTGAAACAGTTGAAGATTTGCTATATTACTTTCCTTGGCGATATGAAGATATTGGTGATACTAAAAAAATATCTCAACTTAAAATTGGTGAAACAACCAACATACAAGGAGAAATAGAGCTTATCCAAAATAGAAGAAGCTTTAAAAAAAGACTGGACATTACTGAGGCACTGGTAAGTGATAATTCAGGGACAATAAAGGTGCTTTGGTTTAATCAAGCCTATTTAAGTAGCAACCTTAAAGCTGGAGACAATGTTTCTTTAAGTGGCAAAGTAGATGAAAAAAATGGACAAGTAACTTTAAACTCTCCAGTCTATGAAAAAATAAGTAAAGATCAAGAACTTATCCATACTAAAGGTATAATTCCCCTCTATCACCTTAGCTCAGGTATAAGCAACAAACAGATTAGATGTTTACTCAAGCAAGTAATACCACTGGCTAAAAAATTAAATGACAAAATACCTTCTGAGACTAAAAAGAGATTGCAACTTTTAAATATTAAAGAGGCTATAGAAAAGATCCACTTTCCTAAAGACAAAGATGATATCAAAGAAGCTCAAAAACGCCTAGCCTTTGAAGAGCTATTTGAATTGCAGATTAAATCATTGTCATTAAAACAAGACTTGAAAAACAAGAAGTCTCCTGCTATTAATTTCTATCAACAAGCTACTAAAGATTTTGTCTCCAGCTTGCCTTTTGACCTAATGCCACAACAAAAACAATCTGCCTGGGAAATCCTGCAAGACATAAAAGAAGAAAAACCAATGACTAGACTACTTCAAGGTGATGTAGGTAGCGGAAAAACTGTAGTAGCTACTATAGCTCTTTTAAACTCTGCCCTAAACAGGCAAAAGCTCAAAGCCAATCACGAACAATCCCTGCTAATGGCACCCACAGAAATATTAGCTCAGCAACACTATCAAACAATACAAAAACTGTTAAAGGAATTTAATATAAAGATTAGCCTGTACACCAGAAGCTTTAAAGATTCTAATTTTATAATTCAAGAAGAAAACAAAGAGAAAAAAGTAAAGGAAATAAATAAAAAACAAGAGAAGATAGAAGATGAAAAGTATTTCCAAGCTGATATCATTGTTGGTACACATAGCCTTATTCAAAAAAATACACCCATACAAAAACCAGCTCTAGTCATAGTTGACGAACAACATCGTTTTGGTGTTGAACAAAGACAGAAAATAGCTAAACGTGAAGATAAGCTCACACCTCACTACCTATCTCTCACGGCCACTCCTATCCCTCGCTCACTAGCTTTATCAATCTACGGACACTTAGATGTATCTAGTATTAAAACCATGCCTAAAGACAGACAGAGTATTAACACAAAAGTAGTATCAGAAGAAAATAAAAATAAAGTACATCAGTTTATCAAACAAAGGATACAAAACAATGAACAAGTTTTTGTTATTTGCCCTCTAATAGATCCATCAGATAAATTAGGGGTGAAATCTGTTAAAGAAGAGTATAAGAATCTTAGTGAAAATGTTTTTCCTGATGTGGATATTGCTTTTTTACATGGTAAGATGAAGGCTGAAGAAAAAACAAAAGTTATGCAGGATTTTTTAAGTAATAAGCTTAAGATTTTAGTTAGCACCTCGGTAGTTGAAGTAGGTGTTGATGTCAAAAACGCTACCGTTATGATGATAGAAGATGCTAGCAGATTTGGACTAGCTCAGCTCCATCAGTTTAGAGGTAGGGTAGGCAGAAGCAACAAAAAATCATATTGCTTTTTAATGCTTTCCGAAGTCTCTTCTGCTAAAAGCAAGGAAAGACTTCAAGTGCTAGAAAAACATAACAATGGCTTTAAAATAGCTAAAGAAGACTTGAAACTAAGAGGTTCTGGTGAAATGTATGGAACTATACAAAGCGGTTTCCCTGAACTTAAGTTTGCTTCCCTGTTTGACCTAGAACTAATTAAAAAAGCTCAAGAAGAAGCTAAAAAACATATAAAAAAGACAAATAAAAAAGGGATCTAAATTTAGATCCCCATTCTGAAGAAATTCTTAGCAATCGCTAAAAAATTCCTCCAGCTTTTTTTCAATTTTGTTTCTCCTTAAAAACCCTTCAAAAGGTTTTTTTAATACCACCAAAATCGAGACTGACATAATGGTAAGAACAAATGATAAAACAGGATTAACAATAGTAAACCTTGCTATCTGTTCTAATAAGCTAGTACCAGGACTTGTGCTTTGAAAAGCTACAGCGGCTATCACAACAATAGAAGCAATAGCAAAAAATACTATTAGTGATGAAATCATTAACAGTAAGATCAAAAGCGCATTCTTCATTTTCTGTTTTTTCATAGTTTTATTTTTTTGTAAAGTTCAAATTTTATAGTTTCAAGTATAACATGTATCAATGAAAGTGTCAATAGATATTGACACTTTAGATATATTAATGTAGACTAACTGTAGTTATTTTAAAATTAGTTAATGTTAAACTAAAAAGTTTACATTATGATGAGAAACAAAAGATTAAGTTCAAAGGAGATCAGGAAAGTATTATCTTTTCCTAAATGTCAGGTGGATGGGAAAATTTCTAGC
>Ga0136558_1001469_pt1 | contig 11936 bp, 20 predicted proteins | sample AntRauTorckE6833_FD_101391 | JGI IMG/M metagenome (GOLD analysis project Ga0136558, IMG submission 101391) | Saline lake microbial communities from Rauer Islands, Antarctica - Metagenome Torckler E6 #833 | ecosystem: Environmental > Aquatic > Non-marine Saline and Alkaline > Saline | place...
TGGTATCTTAACGGCGAACTACATCGTGAAGATGGTCCAGCGATTGAATGGGCTAATGGGTCTAGATATTGGTATCGCAACGGCAAACGTCACCGTGAAGATGGCCCTGCTATTGAGCGGATCAATGGAGATAAGATTTGGTATCTTAACGGACAACGTCTAACGAAAGCTGAGTTCAACGCTCGTATGAATCCTGCGATTGAAATGACAGTTGCTGAATTAGCTGATAAGCTCGGCATTAAAAATCTTAAAATTGTTAAATAAATTATGATCGAATATAAAGTAAGAGTCGACACCGATGGAAATAGTCATTGGTACCTTAACGGCAAACGTCATCGTGAAGATGGACCTGCTATTGAACGGGCCAATGGAGACAGTCATTGGTTTCTAAACGACCAACTACACCGTGAAGATGGACCTGCTATCGAGTGGGCCAATGGAGCTAAAGAATGGTACCTTAACGACGAATGTCACCGTGAAGATGGACCAGCGATTGAATGGGCCAATGGAAGTACGAGTTGGTTTCTAAATGGCAAACGACATCGTGAAGATGGACCATCAGTTGAATCTGTCTACGGTTTCAAGTCTTGGTATCTTAACGGCCAAGAACTAACAGAAGATGAGTTCAACACGCAAACGAATCCAATTGTTGAAATGACAGTTGCTGACTTGGAACAAAAATTAGGAATTAAAAACCTCAAAATTGTTAAATAGATTATGATCGAATATAAAGTAACAGTAAACGGCAATGGAGATACGGCTTGGCATCTTAACGGCAAACTACACCGTGAAGATGGTCCAACGGTTGAATGCGTCAACGGTTATAAGGCTTGGTATCGCAACGGCAAATATCACCGTGAAGATGGTCCGGCGGCTATATACGCCGATGGAAGTAAGTTTTGGTACCTTAACGGCAAACGTCATCGTGAAGATGGTCCAGCGGTTGAAGTCGCCAATGGTTATGAGGCTTGGTATCGTAACGGCGAACGCCACCGTGAAGATGGACCAGCGATTGAGTGGGCTGATGGAACTAAAGAATGGTACCTTAACGACAAACTACATTGTGAATACGGACCAGCGTTTGAAAGCGTCAGCGGTTTCAAGGATTGGTACCTTAACGACCAAAAACTGACAGAAGATGAGTTCAACGCACAGATGAATCCTGCGATTGAAATGACAGTTGCTGAATTAGAAAAGAAGCTCGGAATCAAGAATCTTAAAATTGTTAAATAAATTATGATCGAATATACAGTAACAGTAAACGCCGATGGAGATAAGGAATGGTATCGTAACGGCAAACTACATCGTGAAGATGGTCCTGCGATTGAACGGATCGATGGTTATAAGGCTTGGTATCGTAACGGCAAACGTCACCGTGAAGACGGTCCTGCTATCGAGTGTTCCAATGGAGACAGATATTGGTACCTTAACGACAAGTTACATCGTGAAGACGGACCTGCTATTGAACGGATCGATGGAGACAGTCTTTGGTATCTTAACGGTCAATTACATCGTGAAGATGGACCTGCTGTTGAATATGCTGGAAGTAAGGAATGGTATCTTAACGGCAGGTTACATCGTGAAGATGGTCCAGCGGTTGAATATGCCGATGGGTATGAGGTTTGGTATTTAAACGGACAATTTCTAACGAAACTCCAGTCCAATGTTCGTATGAATCGGTTCTAAGAAGTTCCTAATACAAAACGAAATATATGATACCATTACAATTCGACTATAACATATTCACCGATGCATATGTAACCAAGTTTAATAAACAACTTCAACATCAGTTTGCTGCATGGGATATCACAGATATTTCTCAGGCATTTGCTGATGAAGTTCCTAGACAGAGATCAAGTCAGTTGTCATCTGCATTGTCACCGCTGAACGAAATCGCTTTGAAAGCCGCTGGCGAAGCTGTAGGACTCAGCTGGTTACACTACGGAGGACTTGAATATGATTCGATATTGGAAGGTACCAAAGTAGAACATAAGTTTTCATCCACAGAAAAAAATACGTGGTCAGGCCATCCATATTCTAATAAAGTGCCATGGCACCTATTAACCCGTGCTTGGATAGAAGGTACTAAGGTTTCCCGTTGCTTCATCGGATTTGTAGATGTTACCACACTAGATACCGCATGGTCATCCAAAGACTCAGGTACAACCTCATTCTCAACTTTGTGTATCCAGAACACGGACGTTCATAAAGTGTTTATTATCAATGGTGAACTAAAGAGCACCACCGGTAAACGTTCGAAATGGATGAAGGTTATTTTAAAATGAGTGTTGACTTTTGAACCTGAAGGGTCCATAATGTACAACATATGATTAACACTAAGAACCTATTAGCCCGTCAAATCCCACACGTAAAAAAGCTCGTGGATTCTCTCCACCTTAATGGATATGCTGTTGACCTTTCCGATACAGGATGTGGAAAAACTTATTGTGCAGCCGGTGTCGCCCGCGAGGTTGCTTCACCTATTTTTATCGTATGTCCTAAGATTGTCATTCCGGCATGGAATGAGGTGCTCAAGGAATTTGGTATCCGTGCTATAGCTGTTCGAAATTACGAATCACTGATTCGCGGCAATAAGAACTCTCGATATACTTCCTGGAGTAAAGAAGACCACCCTACCAAAAAAGGTCAGAAATGGGAACGCCTCCGTTTTAATAAACGTCTGAAACCCAACACCTTTATCATCTTTGATGAGGCTCACAAGGCCAAGGCACTTGACTCTACCACTTCAGAACTTCTTATGACCGCACGCGAACAAGGGTTTAAGACTCTTCTCGTGTCGGCATCTGCCGCAACCAATCCTATCGAAATGAAGGCATTTGGTTATGTCACTCACTTACATTCTCACTATAACCATAACGAATTCAAAACCGGTTTCGCTAAGGCATATGGCGCTGAATGGAAGAAAGGTAAGACCGGCGGACTTGTATTCGACCCTACGTCAGAGTCTTCACAACAAGCAATGCGCCAACTTCATAATAAACTCTTCAATGAAAAGAAGTGTGCTAGTCGCCTGACTACAGACGATATGAAGGAATATTTCACTGACAATCATGTTATGGCATCAGCATTTGATATGCGAGGTAACACTGACAAGATTAATAAGGTTTACGATATCATGGAATATGAACTGGCTATGCTTGATGAACATTCCCAAAATTATTCCGAACATATTTTTGCGGTTATGATGAAGGCTCGACGCCATTCAGAACTTCTCAAAGTCCCAACATACGTGGAGTCTATTGAAGAAGCAATCCGCGAAAATAAGTCGGTGGCTATCTTCCTGAACTTTAATGAATCTATCGATGCTTGTGTATCACGCCTTGAAAAGATGTATCGCACACCGGCGATGATTCGAAAGAAAACCGCATTGACTATCTCAACCATCCGTGGCGGACAAACTGCTAAGGCCCGCGAAGAAGATATTCAACGATTCCAAAACGATTCTGCACGCATTATCGTATGTAACATTTCAGCAGGTGGCGTCGGTGTTAACCTTCACGACCTTCATGGAAATCACGCCCGCGAATCACTAATCAGCCCAAACTACTCAGCTATTCAAATCAAACAAGCTCTTGGACGCATCTGGCGTGCTAACGGTAAAACCAATTGCGTTCAACGCATTGTGTTTGCCGCTGGAACCATCGAGGAACAAGCATGTGCCAAAGTACAAGCCAGATTGGACAACCTGAGCCTCCTGAATGACGGTGATATGCAAGGCTCCATTCAGTTCTACGGACAACACGTCAACGAGTGGGAAGCCAATAAATAGAAACTTGACTTTTGAACCTGATTAACCTACTATTATAGATAATACTTGATGAATAATCAAATCACACTCCCTCTGGCTCATGCCATCGATACACTCTATTCAGTAAACCTATACTAACATGAAACTATTAGCTTATTCCACCAACACACAATATAAGAGTATTACTGAAGTTGAACCGCAATGTGTTGTCGATACAATCCAACAAATATTTTCATGCAGCTATAACCGCATCCTTGCCAAATGGCAAGGTGATATGTTCATCATTGAACGTGTCGAGGACACTACAGAATCTCTCGAGGCTTCTATGCCGGAACCTTCCTTTATCCCATATACCAAAACTAAAATAAACTATCATCCTCTAATGGAACAACTATAATGAGACATTCCCCAGAATACTTGGAATACCTTGATGAATATCACAGCCGCTATGATGACATACAAGAACGTTACGGCTCATCAACAATCCCTCTTGACGACTCATGTGATTCACACGAACAAGAAAAACAATATGAAGCGGAACTTCTCGCGTCTCTTCCGATAGGTGCACATTCAGTGTTGCCTGAACCGGTAACTGATGATGAATTACTCTTTTAATTATGATCAACCAAACTACTATAGAACGGTTCGTAACCAAACGCCAAGCGTATCTACGTTACGAATTAAACAAAATTGAATACATGAAAGCCGCTACAGAGTTTGCAGAGACTCTTATAGAAGACAATGATGTACATACAGCTCTTTGGAGTTACGCCATCGAGGCCGATGGACTCAATCTACCATGCACGATCAGTGGAATACCCACTGCTTGAATCAAGATGCCCCCCCTGACTACATCATGAAATCAATACAATCTAATTTCAACTTTTCTACATTAAAGGCTTGACAATGCCTCTTTTTTAGTTTATAATATAGGTACACCACCCCTGCGCTCGTTTCCAGATGCAACATGCCAACGACTTACGAACTCTGTACACAACAAAATCCGTAAAAGGTACCCCCAAAATTACGGTATATTAAAAAAGTAGACTGATTCTGCTAAAGCGCCTCAGGTGAGTACCTTTGCTTTCTTCACTTACCATTGTATTAATCAGCACCACCTGTTATTATAGGTCAAGTTTAGAATCTCCGGCCGCTGTCCTGTTACTCTCTCATTTGATATAATTAGCTTTATTCAATAGTCAATAGGCAGTGTCACATAATATGCTCTGGCTTGTTTAATTCAATTCAATTCTTAATACTCAATATCGTGGACTTTATTTCTGATTGGATCGTCAGGGTTTCACCTAACTGCCACATAGATAAATAGAAAGTTTTTTCAGTTTCCGGCCGCTTAAGCTTGACTTTATGAGGCGACCTGTCATAATAATGCCATAGTCAAGGAAGGAAAATTGAAAGGGTGATGAGCTCAGACGAGGCGGGGACGCCTGCGCTTGTTGCTAATGATGCAGGTCATTTTGTCACACCAGTGAACATAATTATAATAAGTCATTTTGTCACACCAGTGAACATAATTATAGTGAACATAATTATAATAAGTCATTCTGTCTTACCAGAAAACCAGTGAACATATTTGCAATGTGACAAAAAATTACACTCCAAATTTGAGTCAATCTGTCACACCATATAGCATCTCCGAAATTCCAAACATTACGATATTATGATTCCGGCCGCTGCTAATAACAACCAGTGGACAGGTATACATACTATCATGTTCTGTTCGATAAGTCATTGATCGGTAACTTGTTGGGCTTTTGTAAAATGTATACCCCATCCACCTGATCCTGCCAACTGTCAATGATGTCGCCATACGTCTCCAATAAGTCAACCGCCATGTCAAACCGCAATCCCAATGTCTTACAACGACTGTCTAATATATCTAACTGCTGCTGATATATAATGCTGTCACCTGTTAACTGACGAATCTTCCTAGACTGCTCTGCCAATGCTAACCATGCTAACATGCCTAATACCATTCCTATGAATGCTATGAAAACGGTTTGGGGAACTCTCTTATTATTCGGGCTCATCTTTGCTATTATTCGGGCTCATTATTCGGACTCATTATTCGGGCTCATCTTTGCTATTATTCAGTCTAAGTTATTCGGGCTCATCTTTGCTATTATTCGGGCTCAGATATATGAACGGTGTATCGATGCTAATAATAAAATAACCGCACCCAATGTATAAATAGGCCATGCCCAATCAGGTAAAGAACTCGGCCGCTCAGTGTAACGCCTTATTATCCGAGAACCTATGAAAATAACCGCCCCACATACAATATACAATGTCGTTAGTATCTCCATCTAATCGCTAGGACGAGCATAATACTCCTTGTGAATGTGACCGGTCCTTGTCGCTACATCGTTGCTTTCCAATTCAGAAACACGCCGATCCAATTTAGAAAGCCGACGACCTATCCGACTATATAAAAAAACACCTACGCTTACGATAACTGCCATTATTAATGCTATTATTACTACTTCCATAAATTATTCGGGCTGAAAATCCCATTCATACAATTCATATGTGCCATCTCTACATAGGATAATACAATACTCAACAGTGTCAACATATCCTATCGCCTCAGAATATTCGGGCTCAACTTTACTCACCATAGATTCATTCAGCTCAAATACGAAGCCAATACAACTCTTAAATGTCAGTAAGAAAAACGCCACAACAATTGTCAATGATATTATCGACAACATTGACTTGCGAATTATACTTGAATCATAGTCGACTTTCATTATTCAACCTTCTTACATTGACAGCTGCCATATACACCAGACTGTGCCTCTATTATTCGGGCCTGTGATTTATAGTGTTCGCCACGTGCATAACCAAAGGCGGCAAATATACCACATACAACAATTGCCATCGAAAGAAAAAGTACTGATTCTGAATCCATAATACCCAGACTACCACTGTTATTCGGAATTGTCAAGAAATCTTTTGTTCGCCGGTAATAAAAATCGCAGTGTGTAAAAAACGCTTTAGCTATTCGCCTCCCTGGTCATTCACATTTAAAAAATCGCGGAGTTTAGAATTTGAATGTCCTCGTCGTAAACAGGTGATCAAACTAATAGTGATTAGCGTTATTATATACAATTCGGGTTCAAACTACGTAAAATGGGTTAAAATGGGTTAAAATGGGTTAAACTGGGTTAATATGAGTATTGTTCTTTTCATGTGGAACTGTTCTAGTAAATTATAATTTTCGGTATATTACGTTCGTTTGAATGAATTTTCTAAGTCTTCGTGATCCTCGGATGTCGGGCAGTCAATTTCCTCCATGTCCTCCCAGCGACCGGACGGCATGTAATTCAACTGAGTTCCGTCGGTCGTTTTTGTGTATTCATAAGTTTATTGTTTGGAACTCTGTGATTCACCTTTGACGTTATCAGTTGAGATTTAGTTATCAGTTATGATGTGTGATAGTGTTATCAGTTTTAATATATAAGTGATTATTCAGAGTGTTTAGTTATATGAGTATGAATTCCTTTGCATCATATACTTTTGTAGTATTGTGAATGGCATGTTTACTTTTCATTTGTATAGGTAATATTTTAGAATTGGGTTTTATTATTTATTTTTTTTTTAATATATTCAGTATAGTCCGCTGTGTATTCTCGATTGCGTTCATTATGCAGCAGTCGTGTCACAGTTTATAGATGTCTGGTTGTAAACCGGCGGAACTTCCCCATGGTTAGCGGATAGTTTGGGTGTGTATGGTATGTTAGTTCTGATTTCCATTCATCTTCGTTTAGAACTTTAAGATTATGATTTTGAAATCCATCAATCACAGAAGCACCATAAACACTGCAGCCGTACATTTCTTTATGGCATTTGTATATAGAACCGCTTAGTCCGTGAAAGTAATAGTGTGTATCATCTTCTTCAAATTTCGTGATACCGCTATTGCATTGCCAATTATCAGCATCTAAATAACCGCCTGACTGCATCCCAAACACTTTATAGATAGTTTCAAGGTCTGAGTTGATCTTTAGAATCACCCATCTATTAGGATTATATATTGCATTTGATTTCATGTTCTGGTGAAGGTTTCCGTTGAAATACTGTTATCTGTCAACACTAATCCATGTTGGTCAACCGTTCGGTAGTTTATATTGTCGTCACCAAGGGACATCCACGCGACTTTCTCACTGAGAAATTGTCCAGCAGACACCCATTCGGTTCCGTTATAGAATTCTAGTTTAATCATATGTTTAAGAATTGAGGCTGCTCGAATCCGGAGTCAGTGTTTTCTATGTCCACAGCGTTTAAATTGATTTCGATTTGATTGATGACGCCCACATATTGTAAATTATAGCCTGACCAGCATACTTGCCGGCCAGATAGATTTCATCCGTCATTTCATATTGACGAGCTTGTTCTTCACACTCTGTCGCTCGTGTGTTTAGTTCAGTAGCTTGTTCTGTTCGTCTATTGTGTTTGGATTTAAACAGTTGTCTTATCATTTTAAGGTTCTCATTCATATACAGTTATAACACTCCAGCCATCGTAATAGCTGTATTTATGTTTATAAGTTTCTGTAGATAACCATTTTTTTATATTGGGTTTCCGATGAATGTTTTGTATGTTTGTTAAATTAGCGGAAGGTGTGTATCTTTACGAATATTAAATGATACAACTTTATAGTTTACGATTTCTACATGTCTATATTTTAACCTTCCAAAATTGTTTTAAGTTGGTGTGGAAATTTTCTTGGGTACCTTTTCATTGGAACTTCTAGTATAATCTCTTTGTCTTTGTAAATTACCAACTGATTTCTCGTGTAGTATGCTGCCATGTTGTAAGGTAGATTGTGAACTGACAGGTGGCTTCTTGTTTTACCGTGATGAAAATATGTATTAAAAGCAACGTATGGTTCATTTCCGTTTTTGTCAAGGAAATCTCGTAGATCGTTAACCCCACCTTTGAGGACAAACTTATCTCCGTTCATTTTGTAAACGAATATCATTGTGAACGGATCAACTCGTTTCCACGAGCCTTCACGTCGCCATTTGTTTCCTCTGTTAATTGTTTTCATAATTTTAGAATTTGCATTTATCACTGTCTATAAAGAATTGAACTCCCTCTTTCTTGATACGTTTGATAAAGTCATTGATTTCCTTCTTGGTTTTATATCCGTCGATACAAGTTGATCTGCCTGTGTTAATCCAAAAAACAACTTTACCGTCTTCATCGTTAGTGTTTGGGGGAACAACACATTGGAATTGAGACATATTGATCATTATCTCTAGCCTTATTGATAGTATCTCTCATATCGTTCAACAGTTTACGGCCGAGGTTTTTGATACGAAGTCCTTCCTTAACTTCCTTCGGGTCTTCACCCAAGAAATTGATTCGTGCCCACTTTTCATAGTTTTGAATCTCAAACATTGGAGACTCACCAAAAGGGTTGTGGCCGAAGAAACATGACAACTCATCACCAATATCCCTATCGTCACATTCGGAGATTTTCTCCATGACGGTTTCAGTTTCAACGTCGATATATTCAGCAAATGAATTGACGATTGAGTTTGGGTCCATTGGGTCAAATTCCAACACGACCTTCGAAATCATTTCTGACAACTTTCTTAGTTGGTTTTCGCGTTTCGCGTCATCATGTCCATAATTAAAATAACAGCCGTGTTTAGCAAGAACCAAACCGCCCACACCTTCAATTCTACAACCGCCTTCACATTTGAAGATAGTGTAACTTCCTGGCTGTCTCATCCATTGACCTGTCAACAGATAAGTTCCACATTGGGCAACTCCCTTTTGAATCATCCCACGCCACATGTAAAGATATGGTGACATGTATGAGAATCCGTATTGTCCTCCTACAAGGGGGTCTCCACCCCAGCCGAAAGTTTTTTTAACTGCGGAATTGGTATATCTCTTAATCATGTAATCTATATTTAAGTAATTTGTGTATAATGTCAAGAACTTATTTCGGATACCGATTTGGGATGTAAAATTACCTATAATCGAATGATTTAATCCTTGACAATCAACACCACATAGGTAATATAAGGAATTAGATTCGATCCATTACAAACTTAATTAGAGAAAATAGTATGAAAGCAATGAAAGATACAATCGTTATCGTAATGACACCACAAGAACTCATAGAGGTTGAACGGTATGCTAAGAACGAAGGATATAACTGGGCTGTGTCAAAGACTATGTGGGCGGGTGGTTTAGTCGTTTATTTTAAACAAACCGGCACATGTAGTTGGGATCGACTGCTCACATTTAATGACGTTGAATATTCTAAAACATACGAATCATGGAACAAGCTCAAGTTCTCAGAATTTGCATCAAAATATTTGAAAAAGCAGACATTTGAATTCCCGTTTTCCATCACATGTAAGGATAATCATGAACTTGCTGCTGCGGCACAATTATTGATTTCTTATGGCTGTTTGGTGGAGGGGAGAGAAGATCATTTAGATAACAATTTTAGTTATTTAAAATCTTTTAGAATATTAAACGTATATAGTCCGACTTATTTTCGTAGTTCCTCGGTTGTATATGGAAAGGATTACAAGTTGGGCGATGACATTTCTGGATATTTTAAATCGACACGTAAATTCGAACCTAACGACTGGTTGGTTTGTGAGGAATCAACTGATTCTATTTTCACGAGAGGTAAGCTATATAAAGTTACTGACACAGATGGATATGTGGTTACAGATGATGAGGATTTAGTTAAATATACTGAAGATTTCCGTAAAGCAACGGGTGATGAGATTTTTAAGCATCTACTAGCTGAAAATCCTTGGGTCAAAAAGGGTGTAAAGATTATGATTGGTAAATCTCCATATAAAACTAGTATAGTGAAAGAAGTAGGATTATATTCCATGATCCGTTCTGCTTATACATCATTATTAAACGATAAGTATTTTAAAAGACATGGGGATCATTTAGTAATTAGATCATGGAATGGGATATTTCCATTGGGCGATGTAATAGACGGTAATATTCCGAGCGTCTCCGAGGCTCCAAATGAGCTTCCAATTATTAATGGATACGAAGGTAGATTTTATGGTGACATTGTAAAGTATGGAAGTGATAAGATTGATCTATATTTGCTTAAAAATATGGTAGGTGAATATAAGGGCAATCGAAAAATCAGATCAATTACGCTTGACAGCGGTGTTACAATTAACGTAGAAGATGCAAGACGAATTATCGAATCAATTTGTTAAGACTACTCAACTAAACTATGACCCCTAGAATATTACTAATCATCCCTCTAGCATTGTTAGAGATTCTTATGATCATACTGGCATACGCAACTGTTCTATTCATTCCTAAGTTCTCTGAATGGATTTGGCGTCAAGCATTGAAATTGCCAGACAAAGACTGGTATTATAGATAACCAATCTCTATAGATTGACGGTTTTCTGAAAATAGAGACGGTTTAATATCGATTTAGTTACAAAACTCACTGGCAGGTGGGTTTTTTTTTATGCGTTATTATAAAAAATTGTGATATAGTAAAAAATCACACAATAAGTGAGTTTGGTTATATTTATAAACGGAGCGTAAAACCCATTCACAATTAAGACGGAAAATATCATGGCACTTATCGAAACAGATACATACACATCAGGAACTTCAAGAGATTTTCCAATCAACGGAAAAGTAACTATTTGCATTGACGGAGATACATTAAACACCACGGTTGAATATAAACCAACAGGTGCAAGTAGCTGGTTTACGTTACAACAAGAGGTTGGGACAGATACCACAGTCGTTTCTAAATCGGTGTTCCAAGTTGAATTGCCAAGTGGTGATATACGATTCAACGGAGGAACGAATGTTAATGTTATAGTCAATCCTGAATAAAAATGGTTATAAGATCGTGTATATCCCCAGTGATGACAGACGTTATATCGCTGTTGGGAGAGAGTGGATTTGAACTTATATCGCAATATGTTAAAGCGGGCAGGGTATTAGACCTCGGCATACTCGACCAATATATAATCCAAGATAGGTCTCCTGAGAATAATGATGCTACGCTTTACAGTGGAGTGTATGCAATCAGCAACGGGACGACGGATAGATTGATAAACGCTGACTGTTCGGCTCTTGGCCTTGGTGACTATTACTTTACTGGTAAGGTTCGATCTAA
>Ga0136558_1001472_pt1 | contig 11927 bp, 9 predicted proteins | sample AntRauTorckE6833_FD_101391 | JGI IMG/M metagenome (GOLD analysis project Ga0136558, IMG submission 101391) | Saline lake microbial communities from Rauer Islands, Antarctica - Metagenome Torckler E6 #833 | ecosystem: Environmental > Aquatic > Non-marine Saline and Alkaline > Saline | place...
CACAGAATCTTTAGCCAGTGTTATGCCTTTTGACGCAGAGGCAATAGCCATGCAAACGGCTAAGTCTGCAGCTGGTTCTTGTATTTTGATACCTCCGACAATGTTTACGAATATATCGTCTTGGCTTAAATCTAATTTTGTGCGGCGATTAAGCACGGCAATCAACAAGTTTAAGCGATTAATATCCAAGCCCGAGGCAGTGCGCTTAGGATAACCGTAGTTTGTACGGTTTACGAGCGCCTGGACTTCAACCAACAGCGGCCGCGAACCCTCCATGGTAGCGAGCACCACAGACCCATCGCTCACCTGGCGCTGTTCAAGCATGGCTGCAGACGGGTTGAGTATTGGTTGCAAGCCTTGATCGTTCATCTCGAATAAGCCAATCTCATTTGTAGAGCCAAAGCGGTTCTTAACAGCGCGCAATACTTTGAAGCCACCATAACGATCACCCTCGAGATTGAGCACAACGTCGACTAGGTGTTCTAAAATTTTAGGACCTGCGATGTTGCCCTCCTTGGTAACATGGCCAACAATAATAACAGTAGTATTGCTCGACTTTGCAGCTCGAATGAGCATATGCGCGCTTTGGGTAATTTGAGCTGTATTTCCTGGATTGGAGTCCACCGCTTTACTGGCAATAGTTTGTATAGAATCGACTACTATAACTTTATATTTACGACTGAGAATTGTCGCTACGATGTCATCTGTATCCGTTGTGGCCGCTAGTTGTAGTTTATCTGGTTGAGTAGAATTTTTTGGCCTCAAACGTTGAGCACGCATGCCGACCTGGTGGTTTGATTCTTCGCCGCTCACATACAAAACATCATGTCGTGTACCAACCTCTGCTGCTAACTGCATAAGTAATGTTGATTTACCAATACCAGGCTCGCCAGCAATCAGCGCCACTGAGCCTTCTACAAGACCTCCCCCAAGCACCTCATCAAGAGGCTGAATTTCGCTCTTAATTCTACTTTCGGCGCTCAACTGCTTTACCGCATCCTCTAGTTTTATTGTGTTGAGCACTTCGGCTTTCCGCGCAGCCTTACTACCGCCCTTACCGATTGAGGATTCACGAAATTGTTTTAGTGTATTCCATTCGCTACAACTCGCACATTTTCCGCTCCAGCGCGGAAAAACATCTCCACAGTTGTCGCATACGTATTGTGTGGTAGTTTTCGCCACTACAAATCTACCTGCGTCGCATCAAGCCCACTTGCCAAATCGCTTAACTCTACAGCCAAGCTGTTGTTCTCTGCCACGAGTTCGTTGTAGCGAGAAACTTTTGTATTTGTGAGATCTACTTTGACTCTAATTAAGCGAGCGACACTATTTTGTTGAGGTACGAGTTCATTTGACTGCGCTATTTCGCCCTCGGAACGTAGCCTATTAATTTCTGCAACCAGTGATTTGTTTTGTTGGACTAATTGCTCCGTTTCACTGTTTAGTAGATCAATATCTTTTGATAATGCATCTCTTTCAACTGTTATTTGTGATATACGTTCACGACGCTCCTGGAACTCTGACTCGTAGGACTTGTAATACGCTACTACCTTTTGGCGATCTTTAAAATAATTTGCGTAGTAGGACTCGAGTTCTTCTCCTAGCGTTGGCAGCTCCGTTGGCAGTATAGAATGAAGCTCATTAGGCACAAGGTCGGGATCTGAGCCTTCATTCGATGATTCGTAGCTTTCTATAAGATCTACAAGGCGGGTATTATCAATATTTTCTCGGTATTCTTGTTGAAGTAATTCGCCTATACGATCTTTTTCCGTCTGCTCCAATCTCGCCCACTCTGCATGAAGCAGCTCATGTGCTGCAGTAACTTGCTCTACCCCATCCAGTTGAGGATCATCAACTTCAAGCACATAAATCGTGTCAGCGCTATAGCATCCAAGCACGCGCGACTCAGAACTAGCTGGGCACACGTCATTAAACTCACTTTTATCGCGGACCTCGGGGCGGGTTGCACGAAATGTATGAACAGCATCGTCTGTAAGGGCTATATCTTCAACGAGCACCTTAGCTTTATCTGGCAACGAATAGTTTCTTGTCTTAACGAAGTCATTGATTGCATACCTTGTTGTAACGGGACGAACTGTAACGAGCAATACAACCACCAAGAGTGCGATGCCGAGCGCCCATGTAAATAGTGTCGATAATGACTTCATGCGTACCAGTATAATCGTTTATTCACGAGCTTTCGAGAAGGTTAGGCTATCATCGCTACGTTTACTGCCAACTTTGATCACGTCACCATCTGAATATCCACCTTCGAGGATGGCTGATGCAATATAGTCTTCTATCTCATCCTGAATAGCTCTGCGTAACGGTCGTGCTCCATTTTGAGCATCATAGCCTTTATCAATTAGCTTCTTCTTAGCAGCTGCTGTGACACTTAATCCGAGATTCTGTTCACTTAGTCGTTCAGCGAGTTCATCTAACTGAGTTTCGAGTATCTGCTCGACATCATCTTTGGTTAGGGCACGGAAAACAATTATTTTATCTAGCCTATTAAGTAGCTCTGGTCGCATTGTGTCTTTAAGGTCATCAAGTACTTTTTCGGCAGTTTGTGCGTGCACCTCTGCAAGTTCTTCTTCTTCATCTTCATTTTTAACTCTAAAACCTAAACTCGCCTCTTTCTTGAGTTGGGCCGCTCCAACATTACTCGTCATAATAACAATGGTATTGCTAAAGTCTATCTTCCTACCCTTAGCATCAGTCAGCTGACCATCTTCTAAAATCTGCAATAACATGTTGAACACTTCTGGATGAGCTTTTTCAATTTCATCGAACAATACTAAGCTGTACGGCTGACGTCGAATGGTTTCAGTCAACTGTCCGCCATCTCCGTAGCCAACATATCCTGCAGGCGCACCTACAAGCCTGGCTACTGTGTGGCGCTCGCTAAATTCGCTCATATCGATCTTCACCAGTGCGTTTTCTGTTTCATAGAGCTCATCGGCTATTGCTCTCGCGAGTTCAGTTTTACCTACCCCGCTTGGCCCAAGAAAGATAAATGAACCTATAGGGCGTTTTTTATCTGATACACCCGAGCGATTACGGCGAATAGCACGGGACACGCTCTCAATCGCCTCACTCTGGCCTATCACGCGTTTTGAAAGCTCTTCCTCCAAACTTAATAGATGTTTTGCTTCGGCACTTAGCACTCGCTTAACAGGTATCCCAGTCGATAACGCTACTACTTCAGCGATATCGTCTTTGGAGATAGATATTCTGTTTTTACGATTATTTTCGGCACGTAAAGCATTTAATTTTGTAGTTAGTTGCGCGATACGAGTCTTGTGGACTTGTGCTCGCTCGAAATCTTCTTGTTCTTTGGCCTCTTGCATTCGAGAAGTTGCATGCTTGATGCTTTTCTTCAGTTTACGCTGCTCTACTGGAATACTTCCCCGCTCAATACGCGCGTGCGCTGCAGCTTCATCGATAAGATCAATGGCTTTATCGGGCATAAACCGGTCTGCAATGTAGCGTTTCGCCAAGTTTGCAGCTTCAATCACTACGTCGTCACTCATGGTTACACCGTGGAATGATTCGTAATGCTTACGCAGTCCACGTAATATAGCAATCGATTCGTTCAAGTTTGGTTCTGGAACAATAACTGGCTGGAACCTACGCTCTAAAGCCGAGTCGCTTTCAATATGCTTATTGTATTCATCGATAGTAGTCGCGCCAATAACACGAATACCGCCCCTAGCGAGCGCAGGTTTTAGCATATTCCCTGCATCAATCGCGCCTTCGGCAGCTCCGGCGCCCACTAGTAAATGCATTTCATCAATAAACACGATGACGTTCTTGTCGGCTTCAAGCTCTCGCATGACTTTTTTAAGTCGTTCTTCGAACTCACCACGGTATTTAGTGCCGGCAATCATACCAGCAAGATCTAGCATGATTATTCGTGCATCGCTGAGGCTATCTGGGACTTGTTCTGTAACAATTTTTTGCGCCAGACCCTCTATAATTGCCGTCTTGCCAACGCCAGGCTCACCGATAAGTACGGGGTTATTTTTATTACGCCGCGCGAGTATAGTAATAATTCGCTTTAATTGTGGTTCACGGCCAATGAGTGGGTCAAGCTTGCCGCTTGCAGCACGAGAAGTTAAATCGGTGCCAAAATAATCAAGCGCGGAGCCTTTCTTTCTGCGACGCTTACTGGTCACTGATTCGTTGTATTCAAATTGCTGAGATTGCAGGTAGTCTTCTATTTCGCCGCGTATATCTTTCAGGCTGGCATTCATATCTTCGAGTAATTTAGCGGCACGAGAATCTTTTTGGGTGAGTAGACTAAATAAGATGTGCTCTGTCCCACAAAATTCCTGACTGAATTCTTGCGCTACATTCCAGCTCATTTTAAGCGTTAACTTTGCAGTCGCGCTTAAACCCTTGCTACTTGTATTTGTTAGCAGTGATTTAGGGGTAAGGTTAAGCGCAAGTTTGGCACGATCATACGTAACTTCTGCATTCGCTAAAATCTTGGCACCAATAGAAGTTTTCTGATGCAAAACTCCAAGCAGCAAATGCTCAGTACCAATGTAGCTATTACCTAAACTGCGCGCAATTGTGTCAGCGTTAGTTAAACTTGATTTTGCATTTTCCGTAAGTCGATCATGAAGATGTGAAAAATCATATATTGCCATACCTAGATTGTACCCAAATCCCTCGCTTAATGCGTGTTAAGTTTTTTGGTATTCTTAGTATCTCAAATTAGCACTCGAATGTCTAGAGTGCTAGGCTCTCTACTATAAGTTAAGATTAACGATACTTAGTACGTCTAACAATGAGTTGCATTCTGAAGTTATCGCCAATTACTCAATTGCATTTAAACCATAAAGACTACTGATCTCAACTGTTCTAATTTTTGAAGTGGATGTAGAGTAAGCTCTACCAGCATAAAAATACACATCTCAAGTCTGGACTATTTGACCCAATCGAAATTGTGCAATACTACTCTTCTTCGCCTGAACCTTCTTCTTGTGATTCAAGCGTTGTTAGCAGTGAATCTTCAAGCTGAGCTTTAGACACATATGTCTTCTTCTTGGGCGCTTCTTTAGGTTCTGGTTTAGCTTCAGGGCCCTTAACGTCAATTTCCCAGCCGCTTAACTTGCTCGCAAGGCGCACATTCTGGCCACCCTTACCAATAGCAATAGATAGCTGGTCTTCACCAACAACCACTACAGCTCGTTTACTTTCTTCGTCAAGTTTTACGCTGATAGCCTGAGCTGGTGCGAGCGCATTCTTAATAAGATCTTCGTCTTTTTCTTCCCATTCGATGATATCGATCTTCTCTTGGTCACCAATTTCGCTCATAACGGCTTGCACCCGAATACCGTGCCCGCCAACGAATGTACCAACCGCATCAACACCTTGTACAGTAGAGTTCACAGCTAGCTTTGTGCGCACACCGGCTTCACGGGCAATAGCCTTGATTTCTACAGCACCGTTTTCCATTTCTGGAACTTCGTTACGGAACAAATATTCAATAAAGCTGCTATTTGCACGCGATAGAATGAGTTGTGGCCCACGGTTTTCGCGCTCGACATCTTTTAAAAACACTTTAAGTCGCTGACCAACGCTGTAGTATTCGCCACGAATTTGCTCACTTTGAGGCATAATTCCTTGCGCTCGACCAAGTTCAATACGCACAACACGAGATTCTACTCGAGAAACAGTACCGTTGATAACAGTTCCAATTTTATCTTCATATTCACCGAGTACAATTTCTCGTTCAGCTTCACGTAGACGCTGCAACATTACTTGCTTAGCAGTCTGCGCTGCCACGCGGCCAAAGTCTGTCGGCGTGTCTTCAGTCACAATTTCGTCACCTGCTTCGTAGCTGGCTTTGATCTTTTTAGCTTCTTTAACGCTTATTTCGGCATGTTCATTTTCTACTTCTTCTACAACAGTTTGGGTAATAAGAACCTTCATGTCGCCACTGTTTTGATTGAGTTGTACACGAACATCTTGCTCGCGATCACCAAAGTCTTTACGGTATGCAGCCGCGAGCGCTTGCTCGATAATATCGGTTACAGTTTCTTCTGGTAGATTCTTCTCAGCAGCAATTGCTTTGCTTGCAAGTATGAGTTGTTTTACTTCTAACTTCATTATTTGATCTCCTAATTTTTAGTCTCTCCACGTGAAAAATCCGACCTCATTTGGCCGGACAGTGCTTATATAATACTTGATATGCATCTATTCTTCAACCTTGTAAGCAGCAATCGAGCACTTCATACTGTTGCCTATTATGAAAAAACTTTACGAACGCTACAACCCTAAAACATACACCATAGATATTGAACTTAGCCTTGAATTAAAATCGTTCACAACTCGTAGCTCTGTTGAGGTTGAACTACTCGAAGATGCTGATACAGTCGTTTTGCATTGCAAGGATCTCGCTGTGCAAAACGTGTTCGTGAAAGGCGAAAAGTTTAATAAAGAATGTGAATTCCAGCTAAATTCAGACGACCAAACCTTACACATTGAATTAGATGAAACGTTCACGAAAGGTACGAGCTTAACCGTTACTTCAGAGGTGTCTGCTGAAATCTCAAAATCAATGCACGGCATCTACCCAGCCCATTACAAAGAAGATGGCGAAGACAAAGTAATTATTAGCACTCAATTCGAATCGCATCACGCACGCGAAGTATTCCCGTGCATTGACGAACCAGCCGCAAAAGCTACGTTCGACCTAACGGTTACATCAAAAGACTCTCACATGATCGTCGCAAATACTCCTGTAGCGGAGCAAGTACGGAAAAACGGCATGAAAACTGTTGTGTTTGAGCCGACGCCTATTATGTCTTCTTATTTGCTGGCGTTTGCGAGTGGGGATTTTGTTCGACTTACAAAAAATACCAAAAACGGTGTTGAAGTAGGTGTTCTAGCTACACATGAACATGCAGAAAAATTAGATTTTGCACTTGATATTGCCGTACGTTGCCAAGAATTTTATGAAGATTACTTTGGTATACCCTACCCGCTCGCTAAATGTGACCATATCGCTATACCAGAATTTGCAAGTGGCGCTATGGAAAACTGGGGTTGTATTACATACCGCGAATCGGGACTCGTCATCGATGAAGATAACACATCCATTGTCAATAAGCAGTGGTCAGCATCAGTGATTGCGCATGAGTTGGCACATCAGTGGTTTGGAAATTTGGTCACCATGCAGTGGTGGGACGATTTGTGGCTCAATGAAGGTTTCGCGAGCTGGATATCCTTCCTGGCGGTTGATTCGCTGTTTCCTGAGTGGAACATTTGGGAACAATTTGTGGTAGATGACTATTCGGCTGCTCTAAGCTTAGACGCACTTGAATCGAGTCACCCCATACGAGTCGCAATTAATGACCCGCGCGAGATTAATGAAATCTTTGACAGTATCACCTACCGAAAAGGTTCCAGTATTATTCGCATGCTTCATGATCATCTTGGCCATGACGTCTTTCAGCAGGGCTTGCAACAATATATTGCAAATCATGCATATGACAATGCTACTACAGAAGATCTATGGTCAGCTCTCAGCAAGGCATCTGGTAGTGATGTTGGTGAATTTATGGATACCTGGACTACCAAAACCGGCTACCCTGTCGTATCTATCGAACTTAATGAATCAGAAGCAACCCTTACCCAACATCGCTTTACGCTACACCCAGACGCGAAACCAGTAGACTACCTATGGCAAATCCCTCTGTTTAACGATCAATCAGACATCCTAGCTGGAAAATCTATGACAATGCCAGCAGCAAATTTAGAGCGTGGAATTAACTTAGGGCGTCGAGGGGTTTACCGTACAGCCTACCCAGAAATCTTAATGACTCGATTTGCCTCAATGGTTGCTGGAGGTGAAATAAACCCAGTTGATAGACTTGGGCTGCTCAGCGATGCTTTTGATGCCGCCGAGGCAGGCAGCAGCACGGTAGTGGCTGCCTTAGAGCTACTCAAAGGCTTTAGGGATGAACTGGATGCAAATGTGTTAAGTGAAATATCTTCAGGGCTCGGCTCGCTTGCCAGCATCATGTATAGCTCGTACGAAGGCGCACAAAACTCTATGGCGAGTTTTGTGCATGAAATAATTGCAAAGCCCTACAGTTCTCTTGGCTGGAGCATGAACGATAGTGATTCCGCAGACACACTGCTTGCTCGTCAAAATATAATTAACTTAGCCGTATTTTATGATCATAAGGACGCTCGCCAGAAAGCAGAAAGCCTATTCAAGCTTCACCAGGACGAGGAGGAGCTACTACATCCAAACCTCAGGAGTATCGTATATTCGCATATGGCCCGGGAGCATGGCGACGATAAACTCTATCAGTGGTTTGAGACTAAACACAACAAAGAGTCGCTCCAGGAAGAAAAATCTCGACTCGCTAGAGCGTTAACAGCATTTAGGGGTGAAAAATACGGTAAGCAGAACATAATTATGATGCAGAGCGATGAGGTACGACAACAAGATGTTATTAGTTGGCTTGCGCAACTATTAGGCAATCGCACCACGCGCAATTACACATGGCAATGGTACCGAGAAAACTGGCAATGGCTTTACGGACAATTTAAGGATGGGCATTTACTTAACTATCTAGCACTTGTGCTGGCTCCACTAACCACTTTCGAGCAAGCGAAAGAAATACGTGATTTCTTCGAAGACAAAAATACGACTGGCCTCGATATGTCGCTCGCGCAAAGCTTAGAAAAAATAGAATCTGCTGCCTACTGGCGCACCCGCGACCAAAGTTCCGCACAAGAATACTTTACGCAGTAACTACGTTTTCTAACAGATTAATTTCGAAATCTGGTGCACTGCCAGTCACATCCGCTACATCAATCTGCCACGCTGCTTCCGACTGACTATTTTCCTGTAGCCACCACAGTGCGCCCCTTATGAGCTGTCGTTGTTTCTTAATATTGATTGCGGCCAAGCCACCTCCATATGCGTCATCGCGGCGATATTTAACTTCAACAAAATGAATTCTATTGCTGTTATCTATGTAAATAATATCAATCTCGGCTCGGTGATTTGTCCAGTTTTGCGCAACAACTTTCCAGGAGCGATCGGTTAAATAACGAGCGACAGCCTGCTCAGCAGCAGCCCCGATACTAGACATATGGAGCTACTGGTTTAAAGGATTTTCTGTGCAATGCACACACTCCATACTTTTTCAGTGCTTCCATGTGCTGTTTTGTGCCATACCCTACATGCTGTTCAAATCCATAATTTTTGTACACGCGTGAATACTCAATCATGAATGTGTCTCGATAGTATTTCGCTATAATTGAGGCCGCAGCTATCGCTGGAACGTTTTCATCTCCGCGAATAACTGATTCGCTGTTTGGCATATGCAAGTAATCAACGTTCCCGTCGATAATGTAGAGGTCAGCTACGAGTGAGTTAGCAGCGTCCACAAAACCTTCCCTCAGGGCTGAGCCGAGCGTGACTGTATCTATAAACTGAGCCGATTTCCAAATAAGTTTAATGTCTACTACAGACCGTAACAGTAAACTAGTTGTTTGTTTACGCTTACTCTTGGTGAGCTGCTTAGAGTCTTTAAGGCTTAGGAAATCCTCAACATCCAAAACTACCCCAGCAACTAAAAGAGGGCCCGCCCAGGCCCCTCTTCCGACTTCATCGAATCCAGCTACGAGCATTTACTCTTTTTCTGACTTCATTTCATCGGTTTGTTTAGTTTCTGCTACATCAGAGGTAGGTTTTTCTTCAGGAGCGGCTTTGGTATCTACTTTCGGTGCTTCTTGGACCTGCGTTGGTTTGTTGGCGTCATCTCGGTCAAAGGTAACTGCGCTCAAGCGAGCTGATTTACCGGTACGTTTTCGCATGTACGTTAAATAGTTGCGACGAACTCTTGATCGACGAACAATGTCTACTTTTTCGATTGATGGGTGGTGGATAATAAATGTCTTCTCTACTCCAACGCCACTCGCCATACGTCGCACCGTGATGCTATTGGTAAGAGATTGCTGACGTCGAGTACGAATTACGACACCCTCGAACATCTGCGTACGAGTTTTGCCGCCTTCATCGATTCTTTGAGAAACACGAACAGTGTCACCGCTCTTTACGTGCGGCACACTCGACTTGCGATGTTTCTGTTCCACTGCTTGAATAAGTGCATGCATAACTCGAATAACTTATCACATAATCCACTACTGAAGCAACACCTTTTATTATGAATTCCCCAGAAAATAGTATTATCTTATGGAATCTGCGCAGTTTGTATAACGTTGGCGCCATAACTAGAAGTGCAGTTAGCTTTGGTTTACGTAAGATATATTGCGTCGGAAGTACGCCCTACCCGCGCTTAAAAGACGACACCCGACTCCCCCATGTATACGAACGAGCTACCGAAGCTATTCACAAAACGGCATTAGGCGCAGAAGTTCACGCCGAGTTTGAATACTACGAAACGATTGATGAACTTATAACCTATTTACGCAGCGAAAATCATGCAATACTCGGGCTCGAACAATCTACGGATGCCATACGAATAAATGACTATACCCCTCAAGAATGCTGGTCACTGCTAGTTGGCGAAGAAACGAAAGGCCTGCCTCAAACACTACTAAGCGAGGTAGATACCATACTTGAAATAGATCATCTGGGACCAAAGTCGTCGCTTAATGTTGGCGCCGCGACATCGATAGCTCTTTTTTGTCTAACATCCAAATAAATGTCGTTGCAAACATAACCTTTACATGTCATGATGATATTACTAAATTCTAACAAAAAGTGGTGGGAAAAGGGGGAGTTCTTGAGAGCTATACAATTTTCAACAACCACACTATCTTTATTGATCGTGATGGTGGGAGTGCTAGGTGCATTGCAACTACAATCACCAGCAGTCTTCGCGCAAAATGAGGAATCTGAGCAAGCAACAGAAGAACAACAAGCAGAAGACACTCAAGAAGTTGCAGCAGAATTTAACGTGCCAGAAGATTATTCTTACACGGTTAAGCCAGGTGACGGTGTGACCAATTTGATTATAGATGCAGCCTCAGCTGCAGGAACGTCTTTGAGTCCATCAGAAGCGTACGACATTGCACGCAACCGTGGCTCAGCCTTCTTGGACGCAAGCCTAACGACTGAAAGCAGTGCTCCGTACACGCGCAACATCGGCGGTTTCCCAGAGCCAGGAGTAGTCATTGCCGCGAGTAGCTATAACGAAGTTTTCGGTGGAGTCACTGAAGGCATAAATCGTATAGCACAAGGCGAAACTCCTGAGCCAGCAGAAGACACTGATGAGATAAATTCGGACACTTCTTCTGATGCATCAGATGATGCATCAAATGATGCCGATAGCGACGACTCGGAAGCTGCTACAGCTGACGAAGATAGTGATTTAAATCCACTTACAATTATTTTGGGCGTCGTTGGTATTGCAGCTATTGCATACTACTTGTTTGGACGCACAAGCAACGAATAATAAAAACAAATAAAAAACCCTAGCACGAGGAATCTGCTAGGGTTTTTTATTTAACAACTATATTTGGTTCGCCAAATATGCTTCTAAGATCATGCAGCAAAGCTTTGTTTGGCGATACACGCTCAGGCAGGCGAATCGCTTGGCGCGCCTGACGCTCGAGCACAACAATGACTTCGCTTGTTCCAGCCTGGGCGTCAACAGCCTTTTTTAAATCCATGAGTTTGGAGTGGTTGTCAGGATCTTCAACACGGACATACACTCGTGGTGCAGCCGATTGTTGATCGATATGCTGTTTTTTCTCTCGATGACTATCTACGGCCACTGTTTTGGCTTTTTTTACTTCAGTAGTTTTGGGTATTTTCTTGTCTTTTCCAGTTTTTGAATAATTTTTAATAGTTTCTTCGGTGAGCATTTCGACTGAATCTACGAGAACTTTTAGCTCGGTAATACTGCCATCCCTGTCCTTGGCATTGA
>Ga0136558_1001473_pt1 | contig 11926 bp, 8 predicted proteins | sample AntRauTorckE6833_FD_101391 | JGI IMG/M metagenome (GOLD analysis project Ga0136558, IMG submission 101391) | Saline lake microbial communities from Rauer Islands, Antarctica - Metagenome Torckler E6 #833 | ecosystem: Environmental > Aquatic > Non-marine Saline and Alkaline > Saline | place...
ATCGCAATAACGTATACTCGTAACAAATGAGCGAGCATTTACCTTATCTACCTATGGCGTACGGTGCTGTTAAGCGTACCAGCCAAGAAATCTCATGCACAGTACGGCTCCTACGGCTCGGGTCTGCTATTGAGAGACTTGAGCATGCACGCGAAAAGCACCAAAGACTCGGACCCATAAGTGCACATGAAATAGGACAATTTGTCGCAACAATTGCCGTCGAGCCTAACAGTGACCGTAATGGAGCACATTGGCGATATATACTTCGCCCGATTGAAGAGCTGACTACGTCAGTGCATGAAGCACATCTACGCTATCGAATGGATGAACAATCCGGATATATTGAACTCCATCAATCACTGGAGGGTAGTGTCTCGTATTACATGACCGAGTATACCGAGGAGCACATCTGTGCCCGAAAAATTCCGAATGCAAAAATTCGGAAGTTCGCGAACGGACTGACTTGGCTTATACAACAAAAAACACCCTTGAAGTAATACCATGGGTGTTTTTTCGTGATACTTAACGTATGTCTAGAGCTACATTTTTATTTCGGCGTCACAGCCGGCAGGCAATGATAGATTCATGAGGCTATCAATTGTCTTCGCAGACGGATCGAACACGTCAATCAGACGCTTATGAACACGCATCTCAAACTGTTCTCGACTTTTCTTGTAGACAAACGGGCTCTTCACAACTGTGTAAGTAGTTTTTCGGGTTGGTAAAGGTATTGGCCCTGCAATCTTAGCTCCGGTGCGAATAGCAGTATCAACGATTTGCTTAGCTGATTGATCGATAACCTTGTGGTCATAGGCCTTTAGCCGAATACGAATCCGTTGTTTGGTAGGTGTTGCTGCGTCGGCTTTCTTTGACGCAGCTGGTTTTTTGGCTTCAGCCATAATTACTCCTTTGTAATGTAACATCAATGTCGGCATGTATATTGAAGAAACAGCCACATGACTTTTAGTCATTACGATTATTTTATAGTTAGAACTTTACCATAAACTGTCGTCTATGACAACAAATTGGATGTAGTCGTTACAAATAAATAAGCCCTGTTAAAAAACAGGACTTATTCCGATTCTCTCTTAAGAAAGAATGCTACTTGGTGATTTTTGTTACGACACCAGCACCGACTGTTCGGCCACCTTCACGAATCGCGAAGCGAAGACCTTGCTCCATGGCAATCGGTGCAAGCAACTTAACCTTAAAGGTTATTGTATCGCCCGGCATAACCATTTCTTTGTCGGCAGGTAGTTCAACTTCACCGGTTACGTCAGTAGTACGGAAGTAGAACTGAGGCTTGTACCCCTTGAAGAATGGTGTGTGCCGTCCACCTTCTTCTTTGGTGAGGATATATACTTCTGCGTCGAATTCGGTGTGAGGAGTAATTGATCCTGGCTTGGCAAGAACCTGGCCGCGTTCAATGTCTTCTCGCTCAATACCTCGGAGCAAAATACCTACGTTGTCACCAGCTTGACCTTGGTCAAGGTTCTTCTTGAACATTTCAACACCAGTTACGACGGTCTTACGAGTATTACGAATACCAACAATTTCAACTTCTCCGTTAACCTTAACGATACCAGTCTCAACACGCCCGGTAGCAACTGTTCCACGTCCTTTGATAGAAAAAACGTCTTCAACAGGCATCAGGAAATCTCGGTCGAGCTCACGCTTTGGCTCTGGAATAAAGTCATCCATAGCTTTCACGAGCTCCATAATTGAATCTTCATCAGTGGCTGAACCTTCGAGTGCTTTTGTGGCTGAACCCTTTACGATTGGACAGTCTTCGTCATATTCGTACTTAGCGAGGAGTTCACGAATATCCATTTCAACGAGCTCAACGAGCTCAGGATCAGCCAGATCCATCTTGTTCATATAGACCAAGATCTTAGGAACACCAACCTGCTTGGCAAGCAATACGTGTTCACGAGTCTGTGGCATAGGGCCATCAGCAGCTGATACAACCAAAATGGCTCCATCAATCTGGGCTGCACCAGTAATCATGTTCTTTACATAGTCAGCGTGACCAGGCATGTCAACGTGTGCATAGTGACGAGCTTCTGACTCATACTCCTGGTGAGAAGTCGCGATAGTGATTCCTCGAGCTTTTTCTTCAGGTGCGTTATCAATCTTGTCGTAAGCGATTGGCTGGTTAACATCACTTGGTAATTTCTTAGCCAGTACACTTGTAATTGCGGCCGTTAGTGTTGTTTTACCGTGGTCGACGTGTCCCATGGTACCGACATTAACGTGCGGCTTACTTCTATCAAAATTTGCTGCCATAGTGGTATGACTCCTTTTTACTTTCTTTTAATTAGCATTAACAAAATAAACGCTCACACGAGCTACCAATAAATCATACTTAAATATCTCTAGATTGTAAAGATATTTTTTCTGTATTCCTCGAGGTAACTACTTGTCGTTCTTCGCAACAATCGCTTCAGCGACATTGTTTGGAACGTCGGCGTAGTGATCGAGTTCCATGCTTGAACTTGCACGACCCTGCGACATACTTCGTAGATTGGTCGTGTAGCCGAACATTTCACCAAGCGGTACAAATCCTGTAATCTCTTTAATTCCCGCCTGCAAGTCTTCCATCGATTCGATTCGCCCACGTTTACTGTTTAGGTCTCCGATGACATCACCCATAAACTCATCAGGTGTGACGACGACGGATTTCATAACCGGCTCGAGTAGAGTTGGAGATGCTTTTCGCATTGCGTCTTTCAAGCCAATCGAACCAGCCGCTTTAAAGGCCATTTCAGACGAGTCAACATCGTGGTAACTGCCGTCATACAGCTCAACCTTAATATCAACTACTGGATAGCCAGCTACAACACCGTTGCTCAGCGCTTCTTTGACGCCTTCTTCAACCGGCTTAATGTATTCGTTCGGTACAACACCACCCTTGATAGAGTTGATGAACTCAAAGCCTTTGCCCTGTTCGTTCTGCGATACCCGAAGCCACACGTCTCCATACTGACCACGTCCACCAGATTGGCGAATAAATTTGCCTTGCGCTTCGACATTATCTTTACGAATTGTCTCTCGGTATGCAACCTGTGGTGCGCCAATGTTTGCCTCAACGCCAAACTCTCGCTTCATCCGGTCTACTAAGATTTCTAGGTGTAACTCACCCATACCGCTAATGATGGTCTGTCCCGTTTCATCGTCGACTGTTATACGGAACGTAGGGTCCTCTTCTGCAAGACGTTGCAGAGCTATTGACATTTTTTCTTGGTCAGCTTTGGTTTTCGGTTCAATAGCAATCGAAACCGGTGGCTCAGGAAAATCAATGCTTTCTAATACGATTGGATCGGACTGAACGCATAAGGTATCACCAGTAGTCGTACCCTTCAACCCGACAATAGCTGCAATATCCCCGGCATACACTTCTTCGACATCTTCGCGCTTATCAGCTTGCATACGAACGATACGACCGACACGCTCTTTATTGCCTGTCGAACTGTTTAAGACATACGAACCAGAGGCTAGTTTTCCTGAATACACACGGAAATACGCAAGCTTACCGACGTATGGATCAGTCGCAATCTTAAACGCCAGGCCTGAGAGTGGCTCTGATTCTTCTGGCTTTCGCTCAATCTTATCGCCAGTCTTCGGTTGTGTGCCCCAAGTAGAACCTCGGTCTGAAGGACTTGGCAAGAAATCATTGACCATGTCCAATAATCGCTCCACCACGACACCCCGGGCGTCTCCGCCGGTAACGATAAAGAAATCACCAGCCAGTACGGCGGCACGGATAGCATGCTTGATTTCGTCTTCTGTCAATCCGTCTTCGCCAACCTCAAAGAACTTTTCAAGTAATACTTCATCTTCTGCGACCGCGTTTTCAATAAGCATACTGCGGTATTTCTTTGCTTTTTCGAGCATATCTTCTGGGATTTCCTCAACCGTCAATTCTTTGTCGGTGAAATCTTTATAGGTGTAAGCCTTCATGGTTATGAGGTCAACAAGACCCCGTACATTTTGTTCAAAACCTATCGGCAGGTGAATCGGAAAAGCTCGTTTGTTCAGGCGGTTATGAATAGAATCGAGTGATTTATAGAAGTCACCCCCAGTTTGGTTGATTTTGTTAATCATACAAATACGTGGCACGTTATACTTATCGGCTTGACGCCACACCGTTTCAGATTGACTCTCCACGCCCATTTTGCCGTCAAATACCACAACGGCGCCATCAAGTACGCGCAGTGAACGCTCTACTTCTACGGTAAAATCGATGTGCCCTGGGGTGTCAATAATGTTAATCTGGTGATCTTTCCAATAACAGGTAACCGCCGCAGACACGATAGTAATACCACGCTCACGCTCCTGCTCCATCCAGTCAGTCGTCGTTCCGCCTTCGTGTACCGCACCAATCTTGTGCTTGATACCGGTTCGGTACAAGATTCCTTCTGTAGTAGTGGTCTTACCAGCATCAATGTGTGCGATAATCCCAATGTTCCTGATCTTTCCCTGTTCGTATTTTTTCTGTGCCATGTAGTATTCCTTACCTATTCCTTAGTGCGTCTCGCTTGCCTGATTGGGCAATTCATATGTTATATAACCCGGTCGTGCGGTAGATTAACGCTGTTGCACCGTCTATGATGCTCTGCACAGCGCATGCGCTATCTGTTTCAGAACCCCGACAGTATTCCCGGGCCTCTCCATACACACGATTAATGATGTTAAACTGATTAGTTTTTTCAATAATGTCGTCTTGCTCAAGCGCGTTTTGAGGATTCTCGGCGACAACACTCCGGGCAATTCCCAATGACTGACCAAAACGACAATCAGTCTCGCAAGACACCTAGTACCTCGCGAAGTGCGCGAAAGCGCGGTTGGCATCTGCCATCTTGTGGGCGTCTTCTTTTTTCTTAACGGCTGTACCGGTATTGTTATACGCATCTACCAATTCTAATGCGAGACGATCTTCCATGCTCATACCTTTACGACTCCGAGCAGCAGCAACAAACCACATAAGTGTAAGGTGGTTTTGACGTTGGCCTTTAACTTCAAACGGGATCTGATAGTTTGCACCACCGACACGTCGCGAACGAGTCTCTACCTGAGGCTTCACGTTTGCAAAAGCTTGTTCAAAAATATCCAGTGGATTTTCAACCTTCAACTTGTCAGCTGCTTTTTGTAAACCGCCATAGACAAGTCGCTCTGCAACGTGTTTTTTGCCATTTAGCATAACTCGGTTGATGAGCTTCTGAACCATAACATCGTTATATATGCGATCAGGTTGAATAGGGCGAATAAGTGATTTTGTGACTTTACGTGGCATTACTTATCTCCCTTCTTTGCACCATACTTAGAACGGCTTTGTTTACGGTCAGTGACACCTTGAAGGTCAAGTGCTCCACGAACGATGTGATAGCGAACACCAGGAAGGTCCTTTACTCGACCGCCACGGATCATGACGACCGCGTGTTCCTGAAGGTTGTGGCCCTCACCGCCAATGTACGCCCATACCTCGTACCCATTACCAAGTCGAACACGAGCAACTTTTCGAAGAGCTGAGTTCGGCTTTTTCGGGGTCTTGGTGGTGACCTTAACACAGACACCGCGCTTGAACGGCGCAGGTTTTTCATAATGGGTTGTTTTGAGAGAGTTGCTTACACGGTGAAGCGCCGGCGACTTACTCTTGTTGGTCGTCTTGACGCGTGGCTTTCGTATAAGTTGATTAATTGTTGGCATGTAATTGTAACTCCTTATTGTTTCATTGATATCTTCTGCGGTAGAGATGTATTAGCGAGTGCCAACTCTGTTAATACGATTCTCCAGCTCAGATACCATGGACAAGTTGATTTTAACTAAATTATAGTAACAGCTTTTGGCTTAGCTTTCAAGCTCGTCGATGTCTGCAACTTCTTCGACATGCTTCTTTCGGTATCCGGTACCGACAGGAATCATACGTCCGAGGATTACATTTTCTTTCAAGCCGTAGAGATTATCTACCTTTCCGCTTGTAGCGGCACCGATGAGTACACGCGTTGTATCCTGGAAACTCGCAGCACTCAAGAACGAATCTGTCGCGAGACTTGCCTTAGTAATACCAAGCAATAACTGATTAAACTGTACAAGCTCTCGGCTGGTGGCAGCAAGATGCTCGTTAGCGTCAATAACCGCCTGTTTGCTTACGATATCACCGGTGACAAACTCACTATCGCCGGGATCTTCAATCTGTACACGAGAGAACATCTGGCGAACAATCACTTCGAGATGCTTGTCAGAAATATTCTGTCCTTGGTTGGCGAAAATACGTAACACTTCCATCATGATGTAGCGTTGCGTTGATTCTACACCTTGCAGTCGCATAAGATCATGCAAACTAATAGAACCATTTGTCAGCCTCTGACCGGCAACAACTTGATCGCCGTCCTTAACGACAATCTGCTTGAAGCCTGGAATCTCATACCGCTCAACTCCTTGACCGAGTGGTGTCAATATGACCTGTGTATCAGTAAAGTGGACTGATCCAGCAATAGTAGACACGAGTGGGTTTGCATCATTCTTGCCGGCGGCTATGACGTCGCCTTTTTTCACTTCGTGACCTGACGTAACAGATGGCTTACGCTTGCCAAGTGCAAGTTCAATTGCCTCCTTGTTGCTGGCAATGACTTGAACGATATACTGGCTGTCTTCTTCCCACACCTTAACCGTACCGTCAATGTCACTCAAGAACGCCTGTCCCTTCGGGCTACGAACTTCGAAAAGCTCTTCTACACGAGGAAGTCCGGTCGTAATGTCATCACCGGCAACACCACCAGAGTGGAATGTCTTTAGCGTCAACTGAGTACCAGGTTCGCCGATACTCTGTGCAGCTATAACACCAACAGGGTGTGCAATCTTCACAAGATCTCCGGTAGCCGGATCAACGCCGTATGATTTCTGAGATATACCTTTTTCTGACGAACAGCTTAGCGCCGTCATGATCGATACACCATCAAGTGCGGCATCACCCGAAATCGCTTCAGCAATTTTTTTCGTGATAGCCTCGCCTTTTTTAACGTGCTTACCGATGTTCTCAGCTGCATATCGTCCCTGCAATCTTGACTCGAATGGTACACCAATGTAGGCTGCGTCTTCGCGGTACATTCTAAATCCTGGATCTTCGCATTCTTCATCAATGATGAAGGCGTCTTGACTTACGTCTACCAAACGACGAGTTAAGTATCCCGAGTCGGCAGTTTTCAGAGCGGTGTCAATCATACCCTTACGCGCACCACGGGTGGCGGTAAAGTATTCAAGGGGAGTAAATCCACTACGATAGTTTGACTTAATCGGCAACTCAATGGTTCGGCCTGAAGCATCAGCAACAAGTCCAAACATACCTACGGCAACATTCACCTGACCGATGTTACCACGAGCACCAGACACAACAGACACAGCCATAGAACTGTCTTCAGACAAGAATTGGTCAGCTAGTGTTGCCTGTACGGTCTTATCGACGTCTTTCCAAGTATCAACGGTTAATCGGTATCGCTCGTCGTTGGTAATGAAGCCTTCGTCAAACTGATCACTAATCTTGGCGGTTTTTTCTTCTCCCTTGCCGATGATTCCAGAAAGCCCCTTAATCTCGCTAAAGTCATCCATACCGATAGAAAGGCCTGACTTTGTCGCGTATTTGAACCCAATGTCTTTCAGTTCATCGGCGATTTCAGCAGTTTTTGCCTGACCATACAATTGGTACGACAGCGCCATAACGGCTGAAAGCTTTTTCTTGGTCATAGCTTCGTCCTGGAACGGAAAGTCCTCAGGGAATATTTCGCTAAACAGCACACGTCCGAGTGTTGTCTCAAGCAACTGACCACGGAATGGCAGTTTAATCGGAGACTGTAGCTGAATCACACCCTTATCAAGTGACATAAGTGCTTCATCAATGTTTGCAAACGTTTTTCTCTCTGCATTCTTTAGGTTTGGTCGGTCGTAGGTCAGGAAGTAGCAACCGAGCACGATGTCTTGTTCGATGTGCAACACTGGTGAGCCATCCGCTGGCTTCAGTAAGTTCATACTACTAGCCATGATGTCGCGAGCCTCTGCCTGAGCAGCGTCGGACAACGGAAGGTGCACAGCCATCTGGTCACCATCGAAGTCAGCGTTAAAGCCCTTACATACTAATGGGTGCAACTGCATTGCCTTACCTTCGATTAATCGTGGCTGAAAGGCCTGAATAGACAAACGATGCAGACTCGGTGCACGGTTAAGAAGTACATATTTGCCTTCAATTACCGCGTCAAGTGCGTCCCAGACTTCTAGTTCGCCGGCATCGATCATGCGAGTAGCGGATCGGATGTTGTGGGCAAACTCTTGCTGGATCAATCGGCCGATAACAAACGGCTTAAACAGTTCAAGCGCCATCATCTTTGGCAAGCCACACTCAAATATCTTGAGCTCTGGTCCAGCAACAATGACAGAACGTCCAGAATAGTCTACACGTTTTCCGAGTAAGTTCTGACGGAATCGTCCTTGCTTACCCTTCAGCTGATCTGACAGGCTCTTTAATCGTCGTCGTTGACCGGTTGCAGCGACTGCCCGGCCAGATCGGGCGCTGTTGTTGTCAATCAGAGCATCAACTGCCTCTTGCAGCATTCGTTGCTCGTTCCGGCAGATAACTTCCGGTGCATTGAGCTCAATAAGCTTCTTTAGGCGATTGTTACGGTTGATAACCCGTCGGTACAAATCGTTTAAGTCACTAGTTGCAAAACGACCACCCGTTAACTGCACCATCGGACGAAGGTCCGGTGGAATAACAGGAATTGCCGTTAGAGTAGTGCTGCTGGGCTTAATGCCAGCTTTTTGCATACCCTCGAGTAACCGAAGGCGCTTCATAATCTTCTTTTTTCGTTGTCCCTTGGCCTCTTCAGATTCTGCAGATAAAGATTCAATCAGCTCTTCAAGATCCACTTCTTCTAGTAGCTCACGGAGTGCACCTGCACCCATGCCAACACCAATAATCTCACGAAGTTCATCAGGTAGCATACGATAGTCAAGCTCTGAGATAAGATTGAACTTACCGAACATGTTTACGAATGCCTTGAACTGGTCAAACGACTCAGTTACTTCGTCGATTTCCTTACTCTGCATAGCCGCCAATGTTTTAACGTCAGCGTCATCAGACTCGGCTTGTTTTTCATAGCGTTGTTTGACGGCTTCCTTAGCAGCAGCAAATTCAGCTTCTTTGTCGGCGACGATTTTCTCGAGTTTTTCGGTGTCGACGGTTTTTATGACGTAACTGGCAAAGTAGGCAACTCGCTCTAGATTCTTAACTGTCATGCCGAGCAACAGACCGATTGCACTTGGTGTCCCTCGCAGGAACCAAATGTGCGCAACTGGTGCCGCCAGAGAAATGTGACCCATGCGCTCACGACGAACAATTGACTTCGTGACAACATCGCCGTTCTTGTCTACGGCCGCTTCTCGGGATCGAACACCCTTGTATTTGGCATCATGGGGGTTAATGTCTTTGACCGGACCAAAGATTCGCTCACAGAATAATCCATCGCGTTCTGGTTTTTGGGTTCGGTAGTTAATTGTTTCTGGCTTGGTGACTTCACCGTGGCTCCAGTCCAGAATATCTTCTGGGCTGGCCACTGCTAGTCGCACTGCATCAAAATCTTCTATATCTGTTCCACTTGTATATCGTCTCATACTAGACGACCTCCTTTTCCTTCTCATCAGAGGATGTTTCGTCATCGTCTCCTTCGCTGGATTCGGATGCACTTGTTGTTGCTGGCATATCATCGTCAAGTTCTATCACAGCGTACTCATCTTCAGCTGCATCTTCTGTGACGTCTATATCGGAAGCTATCGGTTCTGGGACTTCTAATTCTGGTTGGTGTTCGCCCTCGTCTTTTACATTTTCGGCTAGGACTGATTCAGCATCGATGATGGTTTCAGCGGTCATGAGGTCAACCTTAAGGCTCAAACCTTGCAATTCTTTTACGAGAACGTTAAAGCTCTCAGGGACTTTCGGTCCAACAATTTCGGTGCCTTTTATGATTGACTCATACGCCTTTGATCGTCCATAGACGTCATCAGACTTAATGGTCAACATTTCCTGAAGTGTGTGTGCAGCGCCGTATGCTTCAAGCGCCCAAACTTCCATCTCGCCGAATCGCTGTCCACCATTTTGAGCTTTACCACCGAGTGGTTGCTGCGTGACCATGGTGTATGGTCCGGTTGAACGAGCATGAATCTTGTCGGCAATCATGTGGTTTAGCTTAATCGTGTGCATGACGCCCACGGCAGTCTTTTCTGTGTATGCTTCACCGGTTCGGCCGTCATACAGTTGCTGTTTACCGTCTTCTGGCAAGCCGGCTTCTTTTAAGAGTTCCTTAATCTTCGGTATTGGTACACCATTGAATGATGGCGTTGCGACCTTGAGGCCGAGCTTTTGTGCAGCCATACCAAGAGCAGTTTCATATAACTGACCGATGTTCATACGACTCGGTACACCAAGGGGACTCAAAATAATATCAACCGGTGTTCCATCTTCAGTAAACGGCATGTCTTCCTCTGGCAAAATCCGGGCAATAACACCCTTATTTCCATGGCGTCCACCAAGTTTGTCGCCGACTGATATCTTTCGCATTTGAGCGACGTAGACTTGGATTTGCATGATAACACCAGCTTTTAGCTCATGCTCTTCACGGTTGAAGACCTTAACGCCAACAACTTTTCCATGTTTTCCGTTGCCCATTCGCTGTGAGGTATCTCGTACTTCTTTGGCTTTTTCTCCAAAAATCGCTCGGAGCAAACGCTCTTCACTTGAAAGTTCCTGCTCACCTTTCGGTGTAATCTTTCCGACCAAAATGTCGCCAGGATGCACTTCAGCACCGATTCGAACAATACCATCGTCATCGAGGTGTCGAAGGGCTTCTTCTGACACATTTGGAATATCACGAGTAACTATTTCAGGGCCTAACTTTGTCTCACGAACTTCTACCATGTAATCACTAATGTGAACTGAAGTCAGATCGTCATCCTCGACGACACGACGGGAAATAATGATGGAGTCTTCAAAGTTATAGCCATCCCATGACATGAATGCGGTCACGAGATCTCGGCCAAGGCCAAGTTCACCGTTTTCGATAGACATACCTTCTATAAGGACGTCACCCTTGCTGACCTTGTCTCCGGAGTTCACTACAACCTTTTGGTTAATAGAAGAACTGTCGTTACTTCGGACAAAGTGATATGGCGTGTAGCTTTTTTTTCCAGATGTATACTCAACAATGACTTCATCAGCCGTAGCTTTTATAACTTTACCGGGTGCCTCAGCCATGATCAGTTGACCTGAGTTTTCAGCAATGACGGATTCCATTCCGGTACCGACAACAGGTGCTTGCGGTCGCACCAATGGGACGGACTGACGTTGCTGGTTACTGCCCATAAGACTTCTGTAGACGAAATTTTTCTCAACAAAAGGAATAAGCCCGGCGCTCGAGCCAATGATCTGACGAGGTGAAGCATCCATGTGAGTGACATCATCGGCGTCTACTTCTCCGGTAACAAGACGGTTTCGGGCTGAGACACGCTCATCAACGAAGTGACCGTCTGTATCAATGCCCTGACCAGCAGATGCGATAACAGCAGATTCTTCTTCGGACGCGTCAAGATATACGACGGCTTTAGTAACAACCGCTTTTACAGGCCATGTTTTTTGACCTTTTACCGCTTCCAACTTTTTAGCAGCGTCAGCTGAGACCTTGTCTCCTGCCTTTACAATAACGACCCCTTTTTCGTTCTCAAGATCAGCCGATGCGATGTGGCCGACAATGTCTTTGGCGATCACGTTGGTGATGACTCTACGATATGGAGCCTCAACAAATCCATACTCGTTAACACGTGCGTATGTTGCCAAGTTAAGAACAAGTCCGATGTTTGCACCTTCTGGGGTTTCTACTGCACAGAT
>Ga0136558_1001483_pt1 | contig 11869 bp, 9 predicted proteins | sample AntRauTorckE6833_FD_101391 | JGI IMG/M metagenome (GOLD analysis project Ga0136558, IMG submission 101391) | Saline lake microbial communities from Rauer Islands, Antarctica - Metagenome Torckler E6 #833 | ecosystem: Environmental > Aquatic > Non-marine Saline and Alkaline > Saline | place...
AACAGCGCGGTTTCGCCACTGAGCAGGTAGAGCAGGGGTCCAACCGCGAGCATCGATACCCCCACGGCTGCGGTAATGATTCGTTCGTCTCGTCGGATGCGTTCGGGTGACTCGTTTTCGTCGACGACCCGCTGGAGTGTCGCGTCGACTTGTGAAGCCAGCGCAGCCGGAACTGGGAGGAAGTGAATCCCCGTGTACCACCGTTTCCCTCGGTTCGAGACGACAAACAGGCTCCGGCCGAGAACGTCGAACCGCCGAGCACCAACTGCCCAGTCGAGACTGCGACGTCGGGTGTAGGACGGTCGGTTCGCCTCGACGACTCCCGCCTCCGGGTCTACCGTTCGTCTGACACCCCACTCTTGAAATAGCAGCGACACCCAAAGTGCGGCCATCGGAAACAGGTGTAGACTCGCCGCAGCACCGCCGAGACTCCAGATCGTGATCCCGGATACAACGACACCACAGCCGACCCAGACCGGGCGAATCCACGTCCAGTCGGATTGTTGGCCCAGCCGCTCTGTGACGGCATCTCGCTCTCCGTCCATTGGCCCATTGGCTGTCGACAGCCAGTAGCCGAGTGCCAGCGCGCCAGCGACGACCACAAGCCCGCCGACCCACGCCAGCGGGTCGACCGAGAGCCACTCCCCACTGATGAGCGGTGGGTTGTGCGTTGCAACCGCCACGAGAGCCAGCCCGATGATTCCCCCCAGTCCACCAGCAACGAACGACCGGAACCGGTTCGGTGCAATCGATTCCCACGACACCGACCGGTCGACCGGATCGACTCCCTGACTCGGATGGTGCTCGTTGGCTGGGTCGACAGTATCCCGTTCGGCTGCTGTCGATGCTGACTCGGCCGAGGTCATCCGGGTCGACATACCGTGTTGGTCGTCAAGTAAGTTCGGCTTGTTGTCAGGGTTCGTGCTGACTTGGAGGGCGTCACGACGCTTTAGCCCCTGATCGAATGTAGCAGGAGTCCGGGAGCAATGAATGCCGATGGGCCCGCAATGAGCAGTAACAGTCCGGCTTCGCCGCTGAGCAGGTAGAGCAGTGGCCCGATTCCGAGCATCGAGAGCCCAACACCCCCAACGATGATTCGTTCGTCCCTGCGTATTGGTGTCGGTGGCGCTTGCTCCTCGACCATCTGCCGAAGCAGTCGCTCGACGTCTGCTGCGAGCGCTGTCGGAACAAAGAGGGAATGCGGCCCCTCGTACCACCGTTTGCCTCGGTTCGAGAAGACAAACAGACTCACGATGCCGAGGTCGACACGTCGGACACCAACTGCCCATGTAAGCTGTTGCTCAAACGTTCTGTCGCCCCACTCCACGTGGGTCGAAACGGTGTTTCGGTCGGAGTCGACCGTGTATTCGATTCCCCGCATCCCGAAGACGAGTGGAAAGCTGAGACCACAAACCAGCGGGAGGACCGAGAGGACGCCCAGCAATGACTCGGAGCCGATCCACACGAATCCGACACTGACGGCTGCGCCACAGCCAACCCACAGCGGGCGGATAGTCGACCGCTCGGGGAGCGTCTGCACGACCAGTTCACGGATCGACGCTCGCTCGGTACTGGTCGACCTGTCATAGGCAATCAACCAGTAGAACAGAGAGAACGGTCCGCCGATGAAAATCAACCCGACAGCAAGGACTACAAAACCGGATGTCTGTGACTCACCACTGAGGACGTCGAGTGCGATGATTGCTGTGAGGACACCAAGACCACCGACAATACCAACCACAAAAACGAGTAGACAGCCGAACAGCAGCGAGCGAACCCGAGCAAATCGAATTGGCCCCCACGACACCGAAGCGGTCGACTCATCGTCTGTCGCCTCCGTCTCGTCGACCGATTCAACCGGTTCGCTTGACGCCATACATGTCAACATGTCTCCGTTTCGTGCTTAAGACTACTGTTCGATCACCCGAATCGGGTATTCTTCGACACCATATATAAACGAACTTCGGATTGGCTGGAGGTCGGCCTCGACCGGCTCGATGGCCTCGTATCGCTCTAAGAGCGACGAGAGGATGATTTCGGCTTCGAGTCGTGCAAGCGGTGCGCCCAGACAGTAGTGGGTCCCATGGCCAAAGGAGAGATGCTGGTTCGGTCGACGGTCGGCCACGAACTCGTCGGCCCTGTCGAAGACGTCTCCGTCACGATTGGCCGACCCAAGCCACGCTACGACTCCCTCGCCTGCCGGGATCTCCTGACCACTGAGTTCGACCGACTCGGTCGTTACCCGGAACAGCGCCTGCACGGGCGACCGATAGCGGAGGGCCTCTTCGATTGCGGTCGACAGCTTCACGTCTCCGGTTCTCAGGTCGTCGAGCAGACCCGGCTGAGCGGTGAAACACCGCATCGCGTTAGTGATCAGATTCGTGGTGGTGATGTTGCCAGCGACCAACAGCAGGGTACAGAAGCCGACCATCTCGCGCTCCGAGAGCCGGTGGCCGTCGACTTCCGCCTCTATGATCGCCGTAATCAGATCATCCTGCGGCTCGGCTCGACGCGCCTCGATCAGCTCCGCAAAGTACTGGCTCATCTCCGCCTGTGTCTGCTGTTGTCGCTGTTGGAACTCCTCCATTGCGGCCTCGGTTTTCGCATTTGGTCGCTCGATGAGTGTATCGGACCACCGCTTGAACTGCGCGCGGTCGTCGGTCGGCACCCCGAGCATCATCGCAATCACGTCGACCGGAACGGGGTACGCCACCTCCGAGACGAGGTCGACTTCCCCACCCTCGATATCGTCGAGATACCCCTCGGTGAGCTCCTGTATTCGGTTGGCCTGCTCCCCGATTGCTCGGGGTTGGAAGAACCCCTCTACGACACCCCGGAGCCGGTTGTGTTCCGGCGGATCGGCAAACAGCATCGTGTCGAACACCGGCGGCGGTTCGCCCTCCGAGTCGGCGATCTCCTCCTCGAAGCCGGGCATTGTCGCTGGGTCCGACGAGAATCGTTCGTCGGTGTTCAGGACGCGTTTCACGTCATCGTACCGAAACACGTCCCATAGCTCCCGGTCGGCATCGTATCGAACCGGTGACTCGGCCCGCATCTCTCGGTACCAATCGAAGGGGTCGAGCCATTGCTCACGGCTCGACAGGGCATCGGGAAAACTCACTGCCGGTCGACTGGGATCTGCAGCACTCATACTATATTGTGTCTGTTTGTTGAGGGTAACTGTTGGCACCCGTCGAATTCAGTGGATATTCCCATATCATAGAACCGACGCAACCCCGGTATTTTGACCGCCACAGCCGAAGCATGCGTGATGACTGAGTTACTGACCAGCCACCTTCTGGACTCGTTTCCCTATATTCGTGTCGGCGATGGTGACAAGCAGTTGGTCGTGATCCCCGGCTTCGGTGATGCGATGTTCGGTGGTCGGTATCCGCCTGCTGCGGCGTGGGCCCTCCAGAGCTACTTCCACCGATTAACCGATGAGTACACGATCCATCTTATCAGTCGACCACGCGGCCTGCCGGAGAACTACACCATTGACGACGCCACCGAGCAGTACGGACAGATTCTCGATTCAGTGCCAACGCCTATCGATATTCTCGGCATCTCGATGGGTGGCTTCATCGGCCAGGAGGTTGCCGCACGCTATCCGGAGCTGGTCAACCAGCTGATCGTCAGCTGCTCCGGCAACCGCGTTGTCGACGCCGGTCGGTCGACGGTCAGCCGCTGGAAACAGTACGCAGACCGACACCGGTGGGTCAAGCTCCGGTCGGAGCTGGCGACGGCGCTCTACAGCCCTCGTGACTGGCGACGGTACAGCCTACCACCGACGATCCAGACGGTTGGCCGGTTCGTCCTTCCCCGTCCAGCGGTTCCGGCTGATGTCTCGCGGTCACTGTCGGCTATTCTCGACTACGATGGCACGTCGACTCTCGGCGATATCGAAGCCGACAGCTTCGTCATCGGCGGGGGCAGCGATCCGTTTTTCCCCGAATCAATTCTCCAAGAGACGGCCGATGGCATCCCGGAGGCCAGTATGCTGGCAATCGATGGCGCAAAACACGGTGCGTTCGACGAACGCAAGCGGCTCCATGATCGCCGAGTCAAGGCCTTCCTTGCGGATCCACAGCAGGTCAGTGCGGACTGATTGCTAACTTGTTCTCAGTTCATCTAATCACGCAGTACAGTCTCGTTACCGCTGTATTTCGGCCCGCAGTGTTTTGCACATGGCGACCCTCGCTCCGTGTATGTCCGATTCAGATTCAGACCCCGAGCCGGAACTCGAAGCAGAGCCCGGCGTCGACGAGGATCTTGCGGACGAATCGCACGACACCGACGACGAGTCGGAACTCGATGTTCCGGATCCCGAGTTAGGCCAGGCCACAATCGTCTTCGACGACCCTGACGGCGACACAACGAAACGGACAGTCGACAACGAACACATCGTCTACTTCCAGGACCACTGGCAGCTCAAAACTGGCACCGATGCCGACGGCAACGATGTTATCCGTCGGATACCTCGCCAGCGCGTCCACTACGTCGAACGCTCTGTCGAGGAGTTCCAGGACCGCGTCGACGCGATGCTCGATCAGGCCCGCAAGCGACTCCCCATCGAAATTCCTATCTGAACCTGACAGTTCTCATATTTATCCACTCCCTACTGCCAGTTTTCAGCTATTTATCTAGTTAGACATACATTTCAAGACGGCAGAGGATTCATATATCCTCACGCGAAGACGTATCGAGATGAAACAGTGTTCCAACTGTGGCAGTCGACTGCGGCGTAAGGCACCCGAAAACGAGGAGTATGGAATTGCTGCGGTCGACGGACGCCGGTATCCTGACGACTGTCCGGACTGTGGGGCTGCGGTATCTCCGTCGTAACACTCGTCTCAGTAGTCGACGCACCCACAATTTAACAGAGTACTGTCAGAGTAACCAAATACTACTAGTAGGCTGACAATACAACTGCTTTTGCAAGCGCCGACCGTGGGTCGGCACGATGGCTTCGTTCGTCTGTTACGGTGGGAAAGGCGGCGTCGGGAAGACAACGCTTGCGGCGTCGACGGCGGTTGCGGCCGCCAACCGCGGGGCGAAAACGCTCGTCATCTCAACTGATCCCGCCCACTCACTGGCCGATGCCTTCGAGGTTGAACCGGACTCCCGACAGGTGGCCGTCGACAACAATCTCTGGATCGAAGAGCTATCGCCCGACGCCGGGCGGGCGGCCTACCGTGCCATCGTCGACTCGCTGGCGTCCGAACTCCGGTCGGCGGGGATTCAACTTGACGACGAGACCGTCGAACGACTGTTCACCGCTGGCGTCGTTCCGGGGAGTGACGAACTGGCGGCTATCGAAGCGTTGGCATCCCACACCACCGACTCCGAGTTCGATCAGATCGTCGTCGACACCGCCCCGACAGGACACACCCTTCGACTTTTGGATCTCCCGAGCGTGCTCCGAGAGACGGTGGCGGCCGCCGACTCGCTTCGGGGACAGCTTCGTCGGACGGTCGACACCGCCCGAAGCGCGGTGTTCGGGCCGGCCTACCTGTTCGGTCGCCGCCGCGAAACCAACGACGAGTTCGAAGCGATGGCCAACCGTATGGAGCAGGTCCGAGCACTGCTCACCGATCCAAATCGCGTCGACTTCCGAGTGGTCTGTCTCCCCGAATCAATGGCGGTTGCCGAAACAGAACGGCTGGTCGACCAGCTTACCGAGTTCGGTGTTCCAGCCGAGACGGTCGTGGTTAATCGGGTCCTAACCGACCCGGAGCCGGACTGCCAGCGGTGTCAGGCCACCGAACGCGCTCACCGTGAACAGATCGACCGACTCGAAGCCGCGGTTCCCGACCGTCGACTGGTATCACTTCCGGCCGTTCGTCCCGACCTCACTGCACGTGAGACAGTCGACCGTCTCGCCGGGCGGCTTCCTGAGGCGCTGATACCGGTGCCTACGAACGACACGCAGCGTGGTCAGCAAGAGTAGCCAGAGACTACCAGTCAGCAAACGGCACACCGCGTCCGCTATGCTGGTTGTAACTGGTCTGCATCGCCGTAATCGCCTCGGCCAGTGGTTTCCCATCGTCGAGGTGTTCGCGTACGCGGGCCTTCTTCCACTGGCTCGGCGTCTGGCCGCGTTCCCAGCGGTCGACCATCGGCCCAATCAGTTCGTTTGCCTCGCTGGCGGTGTGTCCCTGTGCTCTGAGGCCACGGCGAGCGAGATCGAACAGCTCCGGATAGATGCGTTCGGGGTCGCTCGTCTGTTCGCTGTTGGCAGTGATCCAGAACAGATCGGCCGCAAGACCGTCGTCGACCGCGTTGTAGAACCCTTGTTCGGCGTCGGCCCAGTCCAGTTCCACGAGTGGGTGGTCGGCAGCAACGATCCCGCGAATAAGTCCGGTTGTCAACCAGTGGAGACTCAGTACGTCCTCGACGGTTGGCTGGGTCGGTAGCGGTCGGTACTCGATACGGAGCGAGCCACCCTCGCCGTCGCTGGCGTCGCCACCGATGATCGGTCGCACCCACCGCCAGTAGGTGCCGTACTTGTGGATGAACTCCCAGACGGAGTCAACCGCGTTGGCTGTCTCCTCGGTCGGCGTTTCGCTCCACTCGCTGAGGAACGGGCCGCAGGTCCAGTCTTCGACCACGCGGTCGACGATGTCGGTCGGCGTCTCGATATCCTGTGGGCAGCAGGCCTTGGTTCGACCCCCCACGTTGACGGTCCCCTCGAACACCGGTATCCGGAGTTCGTGTGGCGTCTCGTCGACCAGTCGGTGTGGATCGTCGACCGAATTGTAGAGGTCTCCGGGCAGAAACGGTGAGTTGGTCGACAGCGCGAGTACCGGTCCCAGCGTTCGGATGGCGGCGTTGAAGTAGGTCGGAAACTGCGCCGTCTCCGGGATTTGGAGGTGGGGTTGGATCGAACTCGTGAGGGATTCGACGAGGATCGTCGAAAACCGGTGGTGTGCACCCGGCACGTCGAGTTCGATTCCGCCGCCCGCCTCGCGGACCAAGGTGTTGTCCATCGCGCAGTAGCGCGGTTTGGTCGGCATGTTGACCGCGGTCTGGATGCCGTCGTAGGAGTCGACCGAATCGAGATAGCGCAGACTCCCCTCGGCGGGTGGAATCGTCCACATTCCATCGCAGATGAGCTGTTGGCCACGGGCCGAGAGGGCTTTCTGGAGCCCGCTCACTGACGCTTTGAGTTCGTCGGCCTGTGCGGCGACGCCCTCGGGATCGAACCGCTGGGGGCTGGCGTTGAGTTCGACGTTGTGGAGGCCGATCTCTCGGGCGTAGCCGCCATCTCCGAACACCGTCTCGTCGATTGGTGTGAGTGCGCCCGTTTCGTCGACTGCGTACAGTTCGAGTTCCAACCCGACTGCGGCCCCGTTGCTGTCGAAGGCCCCCGCTTCAAGCTCGGCCCGGAGTCGCTCGGCCTGCTCGGCCACCCGCCGGTCGAACGTCGACTGCGTGTCGGGATCGAGCGCCCGCCGCACTGCCGACAACACGGTGTCCATACCCCCTGCTACTGTGTCCGATCTGATAGTGTTTCGTGCTTGTGGCCGCGCCGCTTAGTTTTCTTCATAGTTCTGCTGTTCGGTATCATTGGTCGGGCCGACGGCTGGCTCGTAGAGGTAGTCACCAATCAGTTCGTGGAGCTGTCGATGGCCGCCTCGCGGGCTGTAGTCGATACCATGGTAGTGTTTGGCGGCATACCGTGGATGGAAGGCGTTGTACTCGTCGTGCACGTAGCAGTCAGTCGCACCGTCGCCGGTTTGAAACAGCATCACGTGGAGCTGTCGGTCCGCCAATGGGCCGTCTCGACGTGCCCACGAGCCAGCCTCGCTTCGGCCATCAGGGAGGGTTTTCCACGCCGACAGCGGCATTCGCTCGAAGCCGTAGGCTGCGAGTAGTCTGTCGACGTCCTCGACTGGGGCGTCGATTCGGCCCGCATACTCCCGGTCTTGGAGTTCGTAAGCTGCATACCCCACTCGGAGTCGACTGGCCAGTCGGTGGAGCTTCGGTAACACCGCCTCTCGGCCTCGATTCCAGTAGGTTGCGGTCGGGCCGCGGTGGGTCGGTTGGAGGACACCATAGAGCAAGGCGAAACTGAGGACCGCCACAATCGGTGCTGCAATCACCATTGATAGAACGCTGTGTGGCCGCCGCGATAGGTTTTGTGCTATTCGTGAGTCGTTGGACCGGTGTTACTCGTGGGTAAACAGGAACGGTCGACCGTCGTGGTCGGCGCTCACACAGAGATCCATCACGTCCGACAGCGAGAGGCTGGTCTGGTCCTGTTTGCAGACCACGAGATAGTCGAACGGTTCGTCGCAGGCCGGACAGGCAATCGAGGTCGTGTTCTGGTAGGTCGCCATCATATCGTTGTCCCGCCGTGGCGTCAGGTAGTTCACGAGTTCTTGGAGCGATTCCGTCTCCTCATCGGGCGCGAGATCGTCCGTCTCGGTCGTCTCTGAGTCGTCCATGCAACAACTAGCCACACCACGAAAAATAAAGACATCGCTCAGCCGACTTCAGGCGTCGACCGAGAGACACGCAATCGCAGTTTCGACGGCGTCGACGGCGGTCTCACCGAACACATACGTGATCGGTTCGATGCCGAACGTACCCTCGTGGTAGAGAACCGATGGGGCGCGGTCTCGATCTTCGAGCAGCGACTGAATCCGCTCGGCGCGGTTCTCGTAGCTCGCATCGAACGCAACTGCCTCAAGCTCCTGTTCGTCGGCTGCCGCGAGCAGTTCATCGGAGGTGGCGAGGTTGACCGCGCCGCGAACCGAGGGGTCGACGGCCATCACTGCCAACAGCGTCGTAGCGACGTTTTCGGAAGCCCCGAACTCGGGATTTGATGGAACGTTGACCCGGCCTCGCATCGCGTGGACTCGGCCCGGAACCGCGGCGATATCGGTCTGGCTGTCGGCCTCGGGGAGTGCCATCCCGATGTTCGAACCGACGTTCGGGATGTGGTCGACGACTGCTGGCGTGTTGGAAAACAACCGAACAGCATGTCTCACATCACCCAAGACGTCGCGTTCGGCCTGAAGTCCTTTATTTTGGCCTCGCACACAGAGATCACACCCCATCCCTTCGAGGGCGGGCATTTCCTCTTCGTGGACTGCACAGATCGGCCCGCGGTCCTCGAAGGCCCGAATCAGATCCAGCAGCTCAGAGAGTGCTTCGTAGTCATCGAGTGTGCCCGTTGCAAACCCCTCGGCGATGTACTCGATGGTCTCGACCATTCGCGGGTTGTCGGCGAACCGCGGCTCGCCGGTCTGTTTGCCGCTGAGGTATTTGCTGACCGCGGCCTGTGAGATGCCGAGTTTGGTGGCGATCTCCTGCTGTGGCAACCCCCGGTCGTCGAGTTCGACCGCCAGCATCGACCGGGCAGTCGGCAGAAATCGGTCGACGACGATCTCACTCGGCAACTGGAGTGTCATCTGCCCTCACTCCCGTGTGTCATCAGTCTCGCTCCCGTAGGCGTCCCTCATTTGCAGGCGGTACTCGCTTCGGGGTTTTATGTATTTGTACGGGTCGATCCACGCTGCAGATCGAACAGTCGCCAGCAGCCTTCATCGAGGCGGAGTTCGGCCGAGATCTGTGTCTTCGTCCCATCTCTCGTGTGGCTGAATCCAAGCCGAACCCGGCTGGAGTCGTCCTGTAGGCGTTCGATCTCGCTTGCAATCGAGTGGTCGACTCCTTTGGTTCGTCGTAGTTCCTTCCGCGATACTCGGTCGGTAACTGACCGAGAGTGGTAGAGGTCGTGAACTGCGGGATCGCCCGCATACAGCCGGTCGAAAAACGCACGCACGACGTCTTCCGGGCTCCCGTCGGTCGACTCCGTCGCCTCGTTCGCGCTGCGGTCAGCAGTCTCCGAGTTTCTTTGCGCGTTGGCTTCGGCGGCGACTGACGTAGACGAATCAACTGGATCTGGTGTGTCGACTGTATTGTCCGCATCACCATCCCCAGCAGTATACAGCAGGTGTTGGTAGGGTTCGTACTCAGTGGGGTCGACCATTCGACCGCTGTTTTCGAACTCTAACTGAATGGCTCCGACGAGATGCCGCATCTCGATTGTCCCATTCGATTGGGCCTCGCTGGCTGCCAACACGGCCGCCGTGTGGGCGATGGTTTTGATCTGGCCGCCGGTGAACTCAAAGGTCGAGAGGAACTCGTAGTCGACCTCGCCAACCGGGGCGTCGTCGGGGAATATCTCCGTCCAGATTGCGGTTCGAGTCGACTGCTGTGGCTGTTTGAACGAGACGGTGTGATCGAGTCGACGCTGGAAGGCCGAATCGATCTGTGAGGCGTAGTTGGTCGTCAGTAACACGATCCCGTCGTAGCGTTCGATTCGCTGGAGCAGGTAGTTCACCTCGGCGTTGGCATATCTGTCAGTCGAATCCGAGACCTCCGTCCGGCCGCCGAACACCGCATCAGCCTCATCAAAGAGCAAAATAGCGTTCGAGTTGGTCGCGGCTTCGAATATTTCTTCGAGGTTTTCCTCGGTCTCGCCGATATACTTCGAGACGACTGCGGAGAGATCGATTCGGTAGAGATCCATCCCCACATCGCCCGCCAGCAGTTCGGCGGCCATCGTTTTGCCCGTGCCTGACGGGCCCTCGAACAGCGCGACGACACCGGTGCCGCGGCTCGATCCCTCGGCAAATCCCCAGTCGCTGTAGATCGTCGACTGCTGTGTGATATGGGTCCGCACGAGCTGGAGTTTTCGCTCGGTTTCGGCTCTAAGTTGGATCTCGTCCCACTCGCTGTCGGGTTCAATCCGCTCGGCGAGCTCGCCCAGTCCGTCGGCCGATTGAGCGCTACAGCCCGCGTAGATATCCTCGGCAGTCAACGCCTTGTCGCCAGCGAGCGACCGGGCCGTCGACAGTGCGGCCCGAAGCTGGCCGTGGGTGAGTCGGAACGTCCCTGCAAGCACCTCGGAGTCGACTTCCTCTGGCAGTTCGGTTGCTTGTGACTCCCAGAACTCCCGCCGGAGGTCGACGGAGGGATACGGGAATGCGATGATGGCGTCGACCTCGCGGGCCATCGTCTCGGTTGGCGTCCACGAATCGCTGCCGGTGACGAAGACCTCTGTATCGAGGTCGGCAACGGAATCAAAAACGGCTTTGAGCGATGTGTTCAGTTCGGGATGGTCGGTCACCACTGTCGCGTTGGTGAGGTGGAGTGGTCGACCGAGCAGCGCGGCCTCCCGGCGAAGCCAGTCGAGCGCGTCGGCTGCCAGCACGGCTGCGAGATCGGCTTTTAAATACTGGTCGGCGCTACAGACAGCCTCGACAGCGCGGTGTTTCTCGGTCGCTGGCCCGTACCAGTACAATCGGCGACCGTTCTCGGCAGAATCGGTGAGGGTTGCGAGTCGACTCTGGATTTCATTGTCGACGGCGAGGGAATCGAGAGTGGCGTCGGCTGTACAGTTGGCCAGTCCCCGTTCGCTGTGGCCGCTTTTGACGTGGTCGGCGAGCGTGGCGTCGAGTTCGGGGTCGACGCCGTCGTAGCCTTTGAGGTAGTCGACGATGCGTTCAGAGACGGTGATGAGTCGACCGCGCTTACCGAGATGCTCGGCAGGAGACGGCTGGAGTTCGATGAGGTCGTGCTGGCGGAGTGGCGAGTCGCTGCTAACGAGGGTTCCGGCAGCGAGGCGGTCGGTCCACGAGCAGCCGAACAGATTCTCGACGAAAAGCGGGGTCGGTCGAACGAGTGACTGATGATTGTGGACCTGCTGGAATCGCGTCCCATACTCCGTATCGATTTCTGGAGCCACAGCCAGCATGAGCACGTCGAGATGTCGACGCGACAGCCCACACGTCTCGGCGAGGACACGAATCTGGAGCCGCGTGTCGTCGGTGGTCCGGCAGTTTTCGCGTATTTCCGT
>Ga0136558_1001484_pt1 | contig 11864 bp, 14 predicted proteins | sample AntRauTorckE6833_FD_101391 | JGI IMG/M metagenome (GOLD analysis project Ga0136558, IMG submission 101391) | Saline lake microbial communities from Rauer Islands, Antarctica - Metagenome Torckler E6 #833 | ecosystem: Environmental > Aquatic > Non-marine Saline and Alkaline > Saline | place...
CCATTTACCAAAAAAGACAGATAACTTGCCAACGATTTTAGTAAGTGGACCAAATGACTTTAAAAAGTTGACTATGGTGGTTCCCATCTTCACGAACCACGTAACAACGTTTGATGCGGCGATGGATATTCTGAAGAAAAATGACCCTATCCGGTCCGCTGTTCCAGCAATCTTTTCGGACCACACTGCTAATATTAAGAAGGATTCTCTTATCCCTATGAGCAAAGCCCCAGCTTTTGCTATGTAGACATATAATTGTAGTGTTATACCAACGGCTGAACCGAGAACATTACCCAACCACTCAGCACTCTTAATTATCCATTTGAAAGCATCTCCTGTTCCATTCGTGGTTTTCGTTAGATTGGTCATATAGTCTATTGCTGATATTATAGGACTTAGAAACCCTCTTATGAGTGCACCGACCACTTGGAGAATTGGTACAAGAACTTTCGTTATTAAAGCTACGATAGGATACAACAAACTTGCAAAACTAGTCCACAACGACTTAAGTTCGTTCATCATCTTCTCCTGATCAGATTGCATCTGTTGTTCCAGTGTTCTACTTTTCATCAACTCATCGTTGATGGATTTCTGATCATTTAAAAGATTGTTTAACTCTGTCTGATTCTTCACACTAAATCCAACATTTAAAGCTTTTATTCTTTCTAACTCTGCGATTTTAGAAGCGGTTTTTTGGATTGTGGCCATTCTATCTTCTTGTAACTTCAACGCTGATTCTTGGTCCTTGGTTAAGCTGTTCAAGAATTGTGCCTGTGCATTCATCTTCTGCATCTCACCCACAGAAACACCAAGCATATCAGCAAAAGCCTTTTGTTGGTAGTAATTTGCGTCTGATACATCACCAACAGATCGTAACATACTTAACTGTTCATTTAATACACCTGTCAAATCACCTGCGAATGCAAGTTCACGAGCCTTCTGCATATTAAAGTTCTTACCGAACAATGTAGACGCTTCCAGTTCTTTAGTTATGGAGGATTGAAAATCTAAAAGTCCATCCGCCGCTGATGATACTGACTCCATAGAGGTTCCGAATCGTCTTGCTTCTATAGCAAGTGATATCATTTCTGGAACACTGCCTCTAAGCAAAGCCTTAGTGGCGTCGGAAGCGTTAGCCATATCTTTAAATACCTGTTGCGGTGAAACTCCCATTATATTCGCAATTTCAGCACCCACCATAGCCATATTCTTAGCAGTATCGGATGACGAGTCATCCATACCCATGAAATTTTGTAGAACCTTAGCAGAATCTTCTTCAGCAATTCCAAGGTTGGCTTTCATTAATGTTACAAACTTAACATTTTCTTTTACAGCGTTTATGTTATTGTTAAACACACCAGCGATAGCAGACGCGGATTTGAAAACGCCATCGATGCTTACTCCTAAATGAGCGAACTCAGTACTTATATCTTCAACTTGATCCACAAGCCCACTCATCTGACTTCGTAGAATGCCTGTTGTTTTTCTGAAATCGCCAGCTGCTTTATCTAACGCCACGAATCTGTTAACAGCGGCTAATATCAATATTGAAACTAATACCATCGGATTTAACATCCTAGCCGCTGCTTGTCCTATTGACGCGAATGATTTACTAAAAACGTTTTTCAAGTTTCCTGCGGTCATTTTACCTTTAGTGAAAAACGATTTAAAATTTTGACTTAAATTCTTACTTAAGTCACGTTTTATTTCTTCTGTACCTAACGCTCTCTGTAGAAACTTGCCGCCGATTGGGATTTTATCAAATATACCCATTACACTGTCGGCTAACTCATCCGCGCTCTCAACCGATAATCTTTGTGTTGCGAGGGCAGCGTCTTGTAAATTATTAAAACTCTCAAGATTTTTTAAAACATCTTCCCATTTATTCTTATATTCACCTGCGAGATTGGAGGTCGATTGTGTGTGGTGTGCGATCTTACGCTTAGCCTCCGCGACCGCTTCCGTAGTATCTACAATCTGTAGTTCACTATTGTATGTTTCTTTAGATGCATTTAACTGTCTAGTTGCTTCGCTGACGATATCTTGCATCTGACTAAGTTGTGCGGCTCGTAAAGAGCCCCCACTTTTAATAGTAGAGTTCACCTTCTCACTTAACTCATTCAATAAATTAACTTGATCCAGTAACTTTTCAACTTCATCTGAATTTATATCAGCCATAGTAAATTGTTAAATCGACGAGTATGACGGTTTTAAGTTTATGAATTTCAATAAAGAATCTACGTATTCATTTTGACTTGATTTATTCATAGTGTGTATATCTTCATTTTCATATCTTCTGCCGGTAGTTAGATTGAACCTATTAATAAAATTTCTAACATCTTTTTCTCTCATTCTAGCAGAAGATGATCTCTCATGAATCTTTTTTAAAATCTTTTCATTTGTTTTATATGCTATAACATACGACTTTATAATTCTGTCACGAAAATCATTGTAAATCTTTTGTGCTTTTTTACTTCTTGTTTGAGTTCTAGCAATTTTTTCGAACGCACCCTTCGGAGAAACTATAGTTCCTAAACTATCCAAGAATCCTTCTTGTGTAAGTTCATCGATGGATTCTTTGATAATGTTTCTAAGTTCATTTTTGTTCATGTTTATAAATATCAAGACGCATGAAAAATCCCCAAGAACAATATTGGGGATTTGTAAGTTTACCCTTTGGGTATATTAGGTCGTGTGATAGGAGGTTGTGAACTCTGAGATTCCGATCCCTTGTCCATCTGTTTCTTTTCTTCTTCTTTAGCCAATTTCAGTTCATTTAGATAGAAACGTCTAAGGTTAACAGGTAAGTTGTATACGACGTCCTGATTGAAAGCGCCTTCGGAGTAGTAAGATAGACTAAAGATTTCTTTATGGAGTTCGACTTTATAACTCGGCGTCAGGCCAAAAAAAGCTGATGCCCATTGGCATCGGTATCCTCCCCTCATGATCACAATGTTCACACACGAAGTCGAAGGTCATGTCAAAGTCGGGAGATGATTCTTTTATATGTTTTCTAAACTCTCTAGCGTCACGAGCTGTTAATTCTTTGTCCACAAAGTTCTTAACCAACTGTCTGTCAGTCTTCCCGTCAACGGCAACAATCATATACTTTAACCTTGTAGTAACTTCTGGACTTGTCGCATTCTTATTCACCTTCGATAGAGATTCTAATTCTTGTGAAATTGATTTCTCATCGTTTCCAGTTAAGAATTTGTAAGTAATATTTCTCTTTGATATTGGGAGTTGGTAAGTAAACTCATTAACTCCCTTCGTAAAGCCACTGAAATCAAAATCCTTATTGGCCATAGCAGCCAAGTCAATTGTCACTTGGTTTTCTTCGCCACATTTAGGACATGAAACCTTAACCTCATACTTAGGTCCATACGCCAAAATACGAGCAGCGACGAATACAGCATTTCTATCTCCTACGATTAGATCGCCCGATGAAACGCCGTTAGTAACTATCAACTCATCAAGAAGTCGGTCGAGAACAACACCCTTCTTAATCAAATTTTGTGAAGTTAAAATATCTTCTTCCTTGGCGGTCATATATTTCAACTCAAGTCTACCTTTAGAGAGGATGGAATCCTCCGGGTAAAAATACCCCTCAGACGGTAAATCAATGGTTTCTGTGGGATACGTAAATGTCGTTTGGTTATTTCCGCGTGAAGATTGTTGTGCTACGTCGTTCTCTAACTGTGAAAGAACCTCTGGAGATACATCGATATTCTTATTAACCTGATTAGAATCAGACTTACGGATTGGTATATTATCACTCATAAACTTTATTTTGGGTTGTAACTTTACTTATATATATGAATCAAACTGAAGTTTGATTGTCTATAAAATCTTATTTCAAAAGGGCACCGAAGTCTTTAACTTCAAATAATGGTTCTTCGTCGGAAGTCTCTTCATCAGCAACGTCTTCTTTATCATCTTGTGCGTCAGATGTAGTTTTCTCTAATGACGGATCATATTGTCCTTGATCGGATAACTCATCTTGATTATCGTCAAATGTGTGTTGATCTGTCAAATCCTCATCTGCCATCTCATCCTCTGGTTGAGGTTCTGGATTGGCCGCTGAAACATATGAAGGAGCTGTGTTTTGGAGGTGGGTCATTAAGTCGGCTACAATCTTTTCAACTTTTGATATGTCAACGCCTTGTAAAGCGCCTGAATTAACTAAAGTCTTTACAGCTCCCGTAATGATTCCTTTTGCTTTGTTAGGATTTAAACCACTCTTAGATTGTTGCTGGGGGTCGTCCGGCTGTTGTTGACCCTGTTGCTGATCCTGTTCAGGCTGAAAAGCTTCCGCTAACAATCTTTTTCTCTGAGTTCTAATCTCTTCTTTTACAATCTTTTTGATATCTGATGACTTCATGTGTATAAATATTACTTGTTTTTAAAATGTGTCGATTTTAATCGTTCAGCGATTTCAGATTCTACTCCGTCTTCGGAAGCACTCAATACCTCAAACATCTTAGGCATATGATCTCTACGAACTAAAAGTCGATGGTTCCCTTTGTCATATGACATTTTAGTATCACATCCCTCTTCTTTTAAATGATACGATATACCGTTTACAGCTGCATAATCGGTTCCCTTCATTATACCACAATAGTCTCCCTCCATCATAGGTGATAATCCTCCGCCGCCTGTTCCGTGGAACTGATTGGGAGAACTAGAATATCCACACCCAGCAGAATATTCTTGTAATACCTCAGCGATACATGTTCGTATGAGTTCTTTTAATTGTACCGGATGGTTTTTAAGTCTTTCTTTGGGTTTATATATAATATTTTCTGACATGATTATCCTTGTAATAATTGGGTTGGTTTCTTTTCAATAACACCCATCTTAGATTTTAACATTCGTAATGCGGATTTCGGAGACATTCTCCCACAGTTAAATCCAACGATTCCATGCTCCATGCAAAAGTCTTCCAATTCTTTTACATCTTCTTCGTTGTGTGGTGTTACTGTGAAATCAACATTCTCTCCGTCAGCCATCTGTTTACGTTTTAACATCTCAGCGAACGGGTCGAACCCACCAAACTGTTGAGTCATTGGTGTGTGACCTGCTGGATAATTTAAATTATCTGTTGTTAAGTGCATACCTATAAATAGTCTGTAGGTATAAGATTTTTGAGTTTAATATTTTCGGCTGCTATTGGTTTATATTTGTCTGGGTTCATCAACTTATCCATCTGACGCATATCTTTCATCGTTTTTATAAACTCTGCTCGTTTATCCTTATCCATCTTACTAACAAACGAATAACTATCAGAACCTAATAAACGTTTCATATCTTCGGGTTTGAAATTTGAGGGTTGTATTATCTTTTTTAGGTTATGTTCGAATACAACCCCAACCTTTTGATCTGGCAACCTTTTCAAAATTACTCTTTGACCTTTCTTATTTCCTAATATCGCTTGTTTTCGAGACTTAGCAACTTGTGGTAATAGCAGAAAATCTTAATCCATTTGAAAAATTTCTTTGGGTCTTCAACAATCTGAGATGAAAAGTATCTGAACTCTATTGTATTTCGGCGACGGGTGGATTGTAAATTTGTACCGAATTATCAGGTTCTGGATTGTCATATTCCCAACTACCCACATCGTCGGGCGCGGGATATTTTTTTACAACCCATTCAAAATAATTAAACTCAAATGGCAGAGGTTCAAATCTAATTAGGTGGTCTACAATCTTAGATTCGTAGCGCTGGGCCAGCTCATCTATATCCACATCATAAACCTTACCAAATTCAAATTCTACTCCGAATGTTCCTGGTCCAAAAGCTTTTTGTCCGTGTTTTTTTTAAACCACGTTCAACGTCTCGTAATTTATCAAACGAAACCTTTTCAATCAAACTTTTTAATTTCACACTCATAGTTCTATAAGTATAGACTATCGAGCATAATAATGTAATCTTACATGGTTGGTATATCCAAAATCTATCAATACCGGCAATTCTTTTCCATTCCTTTTAACAACACCCCAACTACTAGGTCTTACTATATCGTCTACCTGCAGCTCTATGTTGCCGACTAAGTCTATTAGTTGAGAAACATATTCATGTTCCCACAAGTCATCCATACGTTCCTGTGAGATGCCGTGGTCGTAGTTATGAGCCATTCTATTTTGTGGGTCGTTTGCATTTAAAAAAGTTTCCAACTCATCCAACTTAATACCTAACAAATTTTCCAATTTCTTTTTGGCCCTTGACAAAGGTATGGCTAATTCCATTTCTATCCAATACGGTGAATCGTGCATATCGTCGTAGTCTAATACATCAGCTGTAATATCCATCAGTCCAAAATACCCATCGGTTTCGACTTGGTTTTGTGCTAAACCTTTAGGGTTATGAGCAACTTTAAGAACTTTTGTGGAGTCAATTTGAAATACGGTTCTTGATGAACCAGAACCTAATCGCTTCAACTTTTCATTGGCATATCGTTTTCGTGCTGCATACGAAGGAATCGCATTAAACTTGGCCATTGAAAACGATTCCGGATAATCTTCATTTATAATTTTCATACTTTCTTTTGTTAAATTCATATGCTGCCAATAAATGTTCCACGGCGCCTTCGTCGTTTTCATAAAAATTGTCTCTTGGGTATTTGTTAATACCTATTATCTTTTCGCCATTTTTAATTCTTTCTGCCCGTTTTCTGCTTCCATTAGAAAGTTTTAAATACCTATCTTTCATGTCTATAGTTTGTGGGTAGTACCCCCACTCCAACAACGAATTCCCTTCGGTAAATATATCTCTAGCAGATACCGTCTTAGATACAATCTTAAATTCGTTGTTTAATGAATTCTCTCCGTGGTCTTTAGCATATTGTCGTGATATTGTTACCCAATCACCAACATTAATAGATGGTTTTATACCTTTTGGGATTGATCTATATATTTTCAAGTTTTGATTCGGCTTTCCTTTGAATGATTTAATCATGTGATACGCTCTAATATCATCGGCTTCGCCGGTTGTATAATACCTTGCGCCGTTATGGGAGTAGAAGTCGTCGGGATATATCCCCCCCAATGTCACGTCATATAATGGTGAACCACTGTCTTTATCAGGAGCAGAGTGTTGCCCTCTGTAAGACTCAATTATTAAATCCTTGAGATTCATATCGTATTCTGAGACTTTCAACGCCAGCTTCGACTTCTTCGAATCTACGGTTGGATGTCGTCTGTTCGGATTTGAGAATTGCTATCGAAGAATCAATGGAATTCACTTTGTCTATAAGCTGGTGACCCTCCTTTTTGGTAAACATTTCGGTTTCTATCACGTATACCTTTGATGCCAATCCAGATACAATCTCCGAAACATATGCGTGTTTCGTTTCATTTATCGTAGACTTGGAGTATTGGAGACTACCCCATGTTACCAAGGCGATTAATATACCACACGCTCCGAACACGGAAGTCATCCCAATTTGTTTAGAGTCTTTGTAATTATCAAATTTAGAATGTAACTTATCAGCGGTCGTATTCGAATGGGATAATAACTTCTCGGCCATTTCATTTGAGTGAAGCAATAGCTTTTCAAACTTATCAGATACATTCGCTTCCATCTTATCGAACTTAGTATTTAAGTTGATGATTGCTTTCTCAGTATTCTCAATACGCTGTTTCAGATGAATTACGTCGGATTGTATGTGGTTGTTTTCTTCCATAATGTTTTATAAATCGTTATATACGTTTAGTTGACTATAAATATAACAATTTTATAAAAACGTGTGACATTGTAACTATAGATTAGAGATTTCTATTATAACTCCTCCATATATACTTTATATTCCCACAGTCATATATTTTATCATAGCCGTTTAACTGCATATTCTCATACTCTGACAACTCAGTGTGAAATACTTTCAATTTCTTATGCAAAATCGATTTTCTAAAATTGAAACGGTGGTGTCTTATATTATAACCATTCTTGTAATACCAATAGTTTACCTGAGTTAAATGTGAAAAGACGAAACCCATCTTATCATACACCGATTGGTGAACAGCGGTAAACCTTCTATCTGCATATGTAACCACTGTGTTCGGTGAGTTGGTTCTAATGAAATGTTTAAATAATTTACTGGCGATTCCAATTATATTTGTTTTTGTAGCAAACCTCATCAATTCGAATTCTGATGGTGATGGGTGACTCCCCAGTGATATTCTACCACTTCCAAATGTCATAACCGCTACCAATTCGTCATTGTAATACGCGCCATATCGTATTGAACTCTTATCGTTTCCTTGTATATGATGTGATTCTAAGAAGTCCCGTTTTGTATTAGGTGAAATTTCTTTAATTATACACTTTCTGGCATAAATCTTGTAATTCACACACCCCAATTTATGTCTCAGCTTTTCTTTTATAACATCTTTCTTGTTAATCCATTCATCTTCAAATATATGAATTAACTGAACACCCATCTCTTCACATAATTCGGTCTTTTGTAAATGATATAGTTTATCGACTGATGAATATGAGTGATAATATAGTGAGTTGTATTCAATCGCTATTTTCTTATTCTCTATATATATGTCCAATTCTCGGTCTTTAATTACGTCTCTACGGTGTTGAGTGAGTTGATTCGGCGGCATAATCTCTTCTAAGAATTCTACAATCTCATTCTCACATACCGACCCTTTATTTAAGGGATAACAATTTAGACATCTAGGAAGATGTCCACCGTCAATGTGATCTTTAAATTCACAGTCACATCTTAAACATTTAAACTTGTAATGATTCCTTCGGTCGGTTGTGATGTATTCATCAAACTCGAATAATGGAACTACCTTTAAATTCAATTTATGAACGGTCTGTAGCTTATTATAAAAACTCTTTTTATATGATTGATGCTTTCGATCCTGAATTTCTCTGACCTGAGACGGATGAGTTACTCCGTAGTTGTTCGTATAGTAGTTACATATCTTTTGTTTGATTTCATCAGATGCAAACACATTATCGACTCCATAACGTTCGTTTACAGTATCCTTTACAGCTTTTTTGGTAGATTCCAACTGTGACATGTTATCCACTCCGAATTTATCTTTTATATGTTGTTTGAACTCATCGGTTTTAAAATATGAATCCGTCCCGTAATGATCAATACAACTCTGTTTAATCTTTTTCTTAACATGATCAGATTTAGATACGTTATCCACTCCGTATTTTTTTATACATGTAGATTTGGCTTTGTTTGGATTTACGAAACTACCATTACCGTAGCGTTCGAGCTTTGTTTGTTGTATCTTCGACAACCTATCCACATCGTTTGCTGTATATTGGGATGAACATTTACCGTTACAAAACTTCTGCGCTCGTGATATCAAGCTTTCAAATTCACTGCCACAGTGTTGACAATGTTGAGTGTGCCAATATTTTGGATTTTTGTCATTCGTAACCATCTCAACCTATAACTATATCATAAATATATGAAATGCCAAGACGTTTTATCTATAAAAAACCAACGGACATAAAAAAACCCTCAAATAATGAGGGTTTTTCGTTAATTTTATTAAAAAACTTTTTTTAATATTGTAAAATAGCATAGTCAAATGCTAACGTGCAGTTAACCATTACTGGCTCACCATTACTCCAATCCATTCCGTTAAAGTTGGCACTTGCAACAAATGCACCTTTCAATGTCCACTCTTCAACTTTATCACCTACAGGACCGAGAACATTGATAGTAATATCCTTTTTATAAAAATCAGCGTAACCGTCTCTACCTGTAACGGATTCGTGTGATAAACGAATCCACTCCATAACTGCTTGTGCAGCCGAAGGAACGATTGGGTCGTAAAGTGTGATATCAAGATCAGCCCACTCTGACTTACCCTTTAGTTTACGGTAGACATTGATGTGGTCCAATTTGATTGGATTGTTGTTAATTTGTGGTCTAGCTGCTGTCTTGATAAGATATGCAGGAATTCCATCAATATACATGATAAAACGATTTTGAACTTTTGGTTCAAAAGCGGTAAGAGAATAAAAAAAATTTCATTAGCTTCCAATAAGTCTGCCATGTTTTCGATCCTCTATTTAAGTTATTGTTGATAGACCTTTATAATACTGTATAATATCGGTCTAATCATAAGTATAAAAGATATTCAGTTATATTGACAATTTTTTATAACAATGTTGATAGTTATTGCTATTGAACCTAAAGAATAAATATCATGGGAAGGCCAAGAAAAAATCCACTGACAATTAAAAAGATATGTGAACATTGTAATAAGGAATTTGAAATTTCATATAACAAGAAGAATCAGAGATTTTGCAACAAACACTGTTCGAACTCATGCAATACAACTAAAGATAAGATACGGAAATCTCAAAATATTACATTTGATAAAAAATACGGCGGACATCCAATGACAACTGACAATGTAAAAAAGAATTTTCAGTCCGCTATGGAATCTAAATATGGAGTAAAACATGCTCTTCAAAACTCCAACATACTCAAAACCATGAAATCCACTAAAATTGAGAGATATGGAGATGAGAATTACAACAACGAAGAGAAAAGAAAACAAACCTGTCTACAGAGATATGACGTTGATAACATAAGAAAATGTGAGTGGTATAAACCTATATTGGCAGACCACCGAAGAAATAACCATTATGAGTATCTATTAAACTATTTCAAAGAGAGAAAATTAACTCTTCTTACTACACCGCAAGATTATAATGGTATCTGGTCAGGCGACAAATATGAATTTTGTTGTGATGATTGTAATAATAGATTCGTGAGGCCGTTATATTCTATTGCAAGCATAGAATGTGACGTATGTAATCCCAGCCCAAGATATAAAGAAGAGAACTCCTTACATACATTTCTATTAGAAACGTGTAACGATTTAATAATAGAACGTAGAAACCGAATAATACTGAAAGGTCAAGAGTTGGATTTTTTAATACACAAAAAAAGATTAGCAATTGAGTATAATGGGTTATACTGGCATTCAGAATCTAGAGGAAAAAATAAAATATATCATTTAAATAAAACCGTTCGGAGTTTAACTATGGGATATAATTTAATACATATATTTGATTATGAATGGAATACAAAACAGGAAATTGTAAAGAGTATAATTCGTTCAAAAATTGGTGAGAAGGTAGAATTGTTATACGCCAGAAATTTCAAAGTTAAACAAGTCGAATCTAACATTTCAAATTCATTCTTAATCAACAATCATATACAAGGAAAAGACAACGCTCCTATAAGATATGGGTTGTTTAACAAACATGATGAATTAATGTCATTGATGACATTCCGCAAGTCTAGGTTTGATAAATCTGTAGAATATGAGTTGAGTCGTTTTTGTAATATATTAAACGTTTCTATCACAGGTGGAGCAAGTAAATTATATTCCCATTTTGTTAAGAATCATAATCCCAACAGCGTAATATCATATTCCGATAGAAGATATTTCGATGGAAATTTATATAACGTATTAGGATTCGATTTTATCAACAATACTGCGCCTGGATTCCATTTTGTTTCGCCGGATTATAAAACACTATACAATTGGCAACAGTTCCAAAAACATATGTTGAAAGATAAACTAACAGGGTTCGATCCAAATTTGACCGCATGGGAGAATATGAAAAACCACGGCTTTGACCGAATATGGGATTGTGGAAATTCCAAATGGATATGGAAGTCTACTTAACGAGTCTTTTTTTGAAGGGTAGGATGGCGTGTGTAAGACGCTTGTCGTATTTCTACTTCATAAGCATTTCCATCGGTCATTCTTACAAGAGCTGCCATGCCGTCTACTGTTGTCGAAACCTCAACAACTTTGTCTACACCTGACATTTTCTTCAATTCCTGTATAAAGTTCACTATA
>Ga0136558_1001485_pt1 | contig 11859 bp, 11 predicted proteins | sample AntRauTorckE6833_FD_101391 | JGI IMG/M metagenome (GOLD analysis project Ga0136558, IMG submission 101391) | Saline lake microbial communities from Rauer Islands, Antarctica - Metagenome Torckler E6 #833 | ecosystem: Environmental > Aquatic > Non-marine Saline and Alkaline > Saline | place...
CTCTTTTTTGTTTGGAATACGAAAATCACAAACTCACCGATGCCATCAAATACCATACGTGAGGTTCAGCCAGAAATTCTCGACGAATTACCTCATGATGACCCGGCTGCTCAACGCAGCCGGCGTGACTTACAACGCATCAACATAGTGATGGGCAATGATCAGCGCATCCTACAAGCAGTTCGCTCACACCCCAACACTGCTAGCCGCGGCATCGTTGAAATCGGCGCTGGCGATGGCACCCTCATCCAGCGCCTCGCTCAACAATTTCCATCAGCACCCGCCAGCACCCATGACCTCGCACCCCGACCCCAAAAAATAGACTCCCGCATCCATTGGCATCAAGGCGACATCTTCAACCATGCATCCCTCATCAGCGGAGGCATCTTGGTCGCCAACTTGTTTCTCCACCACTTCATGCCCGACGGACTCCGCCAAATTGGACAGATCTGTAGCAAGTTTGATTTGCTGGTCTTCAACGAACCGAACCGAGCGATGCTGCCTCACGTGCTCGCTATGTTCGGCTGGCCATTCATCAATACCGTCACACGCCACGACATGCATGTCAGCATCGATGCCGGATTCCAACAGAGAGAACTCACCAAACTGCTAGAGCTTGATGAAGAGAAATGGGAGATTCGTGAAACTTCCTCATGGCGCGGCGCCCGATGCGTGGTAGCTTCGCATGTTTGATGAAAAAAATCTCCATAGCTGGTGGTGGCCTCGCCGGCCTATCACTGGGCATTGCTCTTCGCGAGCGGGGTGCTCCCGTGGAAATATCGGAAGCCGGCCAATACCCGCGACACCGCGTCTGCGGTGAGTTCATTTCTGGCGTCTCACAGGAAACACTCTCATCTCTTTGCATCGATGACTTGTTTACCGATGCCCTACAACACCACACCCTGAAATGGTTTGATGCCGGAAATGCCATCCACCAAAACACTCTCCCAACACCCGCCATCGGAATCTCTCGCTATGCGCTGGATGACCGACTCCAACAACGATTCACCAAACTCGGCGGAACTCTCAACACCCATAGCCGCCTCCAACCACAACCCCAAGAAGGACTCGTCTGGGCAGCAGGCAGACGCCCCCAGCGCGGCCAATGGATTGGACTAAAGGCACACGTCCGCGGACTATCAATGTCGAGCGACCTCGAAATGCACTCCGGCCATAACGGCTACGCGGGACTTGCAAAAGTTGAGGGCGGCTGGATCAACGTTTGCGGATTGTTCCGCATCGACCGCCACCTCAAAGGCAACCCACAACAACTCTTACCCACCTATCTCAAAGCAGGCGGCAACGAACGACTTGCTGGACAACTTGAGCGGACAGATTGGCGTGAAGAATCCTTCTGCGCTGTCGCTGGCTTCAAACTTGGAGCACAACCCCCACTGCACGGGCTGGTCAGCATTGGCGATGCCGAAAGCATGATTCCACCCTTCACCGGGAATGGCATGTCGATGGCATTCCAAGCCGCAGAAACTGCCATTGAACCGCTCGTCGCATGGGCCAACAACGAGCTCGCGTGGCATGCCGCAGCCAATCGCATTCGCCACGCACTTCGCCGACGCTTTCGCCGACGCCTCATCGCCTCACAAGCAATCCATCCGATTCTATTTCAAAAATACGGAAGAGACCTCATCCGCGCCTTCTCGGATATCCAACTCCTTCCATTCCAGCCCATGCTCTCTCTCGTTCGCTAGAACCCATCATCATGTATCTACAATCCATCGCCAGCGCCGTTCCACCGAAGTCTTTTACCCAAAATGACTGCTGGGATGCATTTCAAAATAAAAATTTGTTAGGAAATCTTAAACCTCGTTCCGCCAAGCTCATCGAGAAGATTCTCACCGGCAACACTTCGGGCATCAATCAACGAAACTTCGCGCTCGACCAGATTGAATCAATCTTTAACCGCAATGCCCAAGAGCTTAATGAAGCTTACGAAAAAGAAACTCCGAAACTCGCCGAAACCGCTCTCACCCGCGCACTCAAACAAGCCGGCATAAAACCCACCGAGCTCGACGCACTTTTCGTCTGCACTTGCACTGGCTATCTCTGCCCAGGTGTCAGCAGTTACATCGCGGAGGATCTCGGCTTACGTGAAGACACCTATCTCGCCGACCTCGTTGGCCTTGGCTGTGGTGCGGCCATCCCGACCATGCGCGCCGCCCAAGGCTACCTCGCCGCCAACCCTGACGCGATAGTAGCCACCGTCGCTGTCGAGGTTTGCTCCGCTGCATTCTACATCAATGATGAACCCGGCGTCTTAATTAGCCTCTGCCTATTCGGTGATGGTGCATCAGCATCAATATGGAAAAACCATGGACAAGCGGGACAATGGAAAGCTGGCCATTTCACCACCACCCACCGACCCCACGAGCGTGAGAAAATTCGATTCGTCAACGACAGCGGCAAATTGAAAAACCAACTGCACCGCGCTGTCCCAGAACTCGCAGCAAATGCCGTCTCGGACTTATTCGCCAAACGCCAGGCCGATCCAGATCAAGTCATCGCTCACTCCGGTGGTCGCGATGTGATTGAGGCCCTCGAAAGTAAACTTCCATACCAACTCACTGAAACTCGAAATATTCTCCGCGACCACGGCAACATGAGTAGCCCCGCCGTTATGTTTGGATTGGAACAACGCCTCAATGGTGGACACGACGACAAGCGCCTCTGGATCACATCCTTCGGTGCAGGCTTCGCCGCACACGCCTGCGAATTATGGCGCTAAAAATTCATCAATGACATGATGCAGCACATGATTCTTCAATCACCTTCGCATGCATTAAAAGCGATATGAAATACCGACCACATGCATGTCTAATCCAGGATTCGGATCATCGAGATTAGCATTCGACGTGTGTTGAAGCCGATAGCTCAGCGACCAGTTTTCACAACAATGCCACGCAACACCAATACTGGTAGTGAAATGAAAATTGCCACCCATATCATAGTCGCCGTAAGTATTCTCACTATAAAACGACGGCCCCGAACTGAATATAAAACTCACTGGATAATCGCTTAATAAAAACTCAAAACTCGGGGCAATTCGAACATAACCAGCTGCCTCAGCATCACCATAAAGCAGACCTAAGGCCGCCTCTAAATCCATCTCAACCGAAACACTTCCCGCAACATCCCAACTCCAAGGAGTGTCGATTGCACCATAAAACTCATAACTCTTGAAATCTTTCCGAGCATCATCACCCATGCCGAATCTCAAGCCAGACTCAGAGAAAAACGTATCTTCCGCCATCAACGAAGACGAAAACAACACCCCCACACAAACACCCAAGACACTCGCAATTCTCATCATAGTTTCACCTGTTAAATTTAATTGATAGAGGCTTATAGCTTACGAGCCGTCCGTCAAGCCAACAGCTTCCCGACAACACCATCGGCATTCATTTCAATTGAAACCCTGCAAACATCAGAGAGGTTTGCTATAGAACGCCGCTTTGCCTATACATCTGACCCATGAAGCCATCCAAGCCACACCACTCATCAGATCCTGCTCGTGGCAGCATGTTCTTACTGCTTGGAATGGTGCTCATATCGGGAGCCTCCAGCCTGATCTACCAATTGTGCTGGATGAAACAACTGGGGTTTCTCTTTGGTAATACCGCTCAAGCGACATCCGTCACTTTGGCCGCCTTCTTCGCCGGGCTCGGTGTCGGGAGTTGGTGGTGGGGGAAACGTTCCGCAGTAACCCAGCGCCCGATGCGCTTGTATGCCATCCTTGAACTGGGGATCGCACTTACCGCATTGGTCTACTTCCCCATCCTGATTGGCTTCAATGCCATCTACCCATCACTGCACGGACTGGCAAATGGCACAGGATGGCTGCTTACACTGAAATTCGGGCTCGCCCTCCTATTGATCTTCCCACCCGCTTGTTTCATGGGCGGCACCGTCCCCGCTATCGGCCAAGCCCTCATCCAAGATCGCAATCGCTTCGGCCGCACCGGCGCCTTGATCTACGGCACCAACACCCTAGGCGCAGCCATCGGCGTCCTATCCGCCGCCTTTTTGTGGATCCCTACACTGGGCTTTGGAATGACCTACGGGCTCGCCGTGATTCTCTCCCTCGCGGTTGGAGTCACCGCATGGAAGCTATCTCAGTCTGAGAGCGCAGACACGAGTCACACGCTTATCGATGCCGATGACGACACGCCACAAACCACGCAAGCGCCATGGAAAGTGAAACTTCCTGTCGTCGCGCTTTGCTTCATCTCCGGCTTTGTCATCCTTGCCCTCGAAGTCGCATGGATGCGGATTTTTGCTCAAGTCCACGACAACTCGGTCTACTCATTTGCCATCATCCTCGCCGTGGTGTTAGTCTGCCTAGCAATCGGCGCGGGCATCAGCTCAGCCGTCTCACGAGTGACAAAATCCCCGATGCTATCACTCGGCATCATGACCACCATAGGCGGTGGACTACTCATGCTTGGGCCCACGCTGCTGAACCATGCAACCGACAACCTCACGCCCGCATACGAGTTGATCACATGGGGCGATTACTTGCACCGCATCTTCAAGATGACCTTTGCTGGCATTGGCTACATCACACTCGCTCTCGGAATGATATTCCCCTTCTTGATGAAGCTGATCGAGAAGGATGTCCGCTTCCCAGGCAAAGCCTTAGGACGTTTGCTCGCAATCAATACGATAGGCGCAATCTCAGGATCATTGTTATGCGGGTTCGTGCTGCTGCCGACATGGGGAATGTGGGGAACACTGCAGATTCTAACCGCAATCTATATCATTGTTGGTCTCATGCTTCCTATCGGTTGGAGCCGAGCGGGAATCATCTGCCGTGTGGCTGGAGTGACATTCCTCGCATTAACCTTCACCGCCCTCAACCCAACGGACCTCCCAGTGATGGGGTCCATGCCAAACACAAAGGCACCAAAAATTTTAGAACTATGGGAGGACTCAGACTCCACGGTTGCGGTGATTCAAAAAGCAAATGGCCACCGCGCGATCACCATCAATGCTGGCTACTCACTCGGGTCCACCGCGGCCTACTTCGAACAAGCAAATCAAGCGAACATCCCACTCTATCTGTTTCCTGAAACGAGCAACATTTGCTTCATTGGCATCGGCACAGGGATGTCTGCTGGCGCGGCCTTTGACGACTCATTCCCCAATGTGAAACAAGTCGTCAGCTGCGAGTTGAGCCCCGCGGTTGTGAAGGCCTCCAAAAAATGGATCCCCGCGGAATTTACCGGCGGCCTGTTCAGCGACCCGCGCTCGACCATTCTCACCGAAGATGGCCGACACTACCTGATGACGACAGACAAGAAGTTCGACATGATCAACGCGGATCTCTTTTTACCCTATCGACGTGGAACGGGTAGCCTCTACAGCTTGGATTATTACGAGATCGTCGCTGACCGCCTAACGCCCGATGGCGCATTCATCCAATGGCTGCCACTCTATCAACTCACCGAGTATGAATACCACGTGATCGTGCGCACGATGCTCGAGGTGTTTGATGAACTCACGATGTGGCACAACAATTTCTCTCCCGGCCAAGAAAAGGTCGCGTTGATCGGCCGACTCAAACGACAACCCATGCCCATCGTTCCGCTGGAGAACAAAGAAACAATGCGCTCTGCCGTGACGGGCATGCAATGGCAACAAACGAGTCCTGACATGGTAAGAGTTGAAGCGGAATCCATGCCCTTCTTTTATGCGGGGAACCTAAGGGCCGCGGAACAACTCTTCGAAGGCTACCCCATCAACACCGACAACAAACCGGTCATTGAATACGAAACGCCCAAAACATTTCGTCAGGTCGCGCAAAACGAAAAAGTCATTTGGTGCGTTGGCCCGAAACTCACCAGCATCATCGATCAAGTTTTTGCCGCCTGCCCCATCGAACAAGACCCAAGCTGGGCGGGGCATCCCGAATCCACCAAACACCTCATTCAAGCTGGTGCCGCATTCCACCAATCAATGGTCCACAAGGCGCTCAACGAGCCCCTCAAGGCCGATACCCAATGGCAGGTTTTTAAACACCAATGGCGTCAAGCCGCTCAGTGACATCGCCTCGACTGCCGAATCCTACCAATCGGCCACGCCACCAGAACCATATTCCCCTTGGCGAGCCACCTCTCTGCATTCAGGCTGCGCCACCCAGCGCATGAAGACGGTTTTAGAAACAATCGACGGTGGCACCAGCTACCTGGAAAAGCACGGCATCGATGATGCACGGCGAAACATGCAAATGCTAGTCGCCCACCAACTTGGCTGCACACGCACGGAGCTTTATATGCAGTTCGATCGCCCGCTGGAAGAAAATGACCTCTCACCACTCAGAGAGTTGCTAAAAAAGCGCGGTGAGGGCATCCCGCTACAACACCTTCTCGGCACGGTCTGGTTCCACCACCACGAATTCAAATCAGATGCCCGTGCGCTCATTCCCCGACCCGAAACCGAAGAGCTCGCCGAGTGGATCCTATCGTGGAAATTACCTGAAACACAAAGTGTCATCGACGTCGGATGCGGGTCAGGCGTGCTCGGGCTAACACTCGCCGCCGCCCGTCCCAACTGGCAACTCACCCTCGCCGATATTTCTCCCGACGCACTCTCACTCACCCGAGAAAATGCTGAGAACCTCGAAGTCGAAAACATCGACGTCATCGAAAGCGACTTGTTTTCTTCCACCAGTGGCATCTTCGATGGCATCGTCGCCAATCTCCCCTACGTCGCTGAAGGCGATCGTGAATCGATGGCCAAGGAGGTCCTCCACGACCCCGCGCTCGCTTTGTTTAGCGGCGCCGATGGGCTCGATCTCATCCGCCGCTTTATTCCTGAGTCATTCGAAAAACTCAAACCAGGTGGCTGGGTGGTGATGGAAATCGGCCACGACCAAGCCCAGAAAGTGCAATCTTTACTCGAAGCGTCAGGCTTCACTGAGGTCGAAGTAAAATCGGATCTCTCAGGCATTCCGCGTTTTCCATTCGCCAAAAAACCTCTCTAACGCTTCAATCCTCTTCTCTCATGGACAAACTCATCGTTCACGGCAACAGCACCCTCAAAGGAACCATCAATATCTCGGGCTCCAAAAATGCCTCATTGCCCATCCTTGCCGCCTCCATCCTCACCGGTGAAACCTGCATCATCCGCCGGGTTCCAGACGTCTCGGATACCAACTACATGATCCAAATCCTCAGCGCGCTCGGCGCCGAGGTGGAACGATCGTCCGGCACTGTGCGCATCTCATGCGCGGACATCTCAGACGTTGCTCCTTATGAGCTAGTCCGACGCATGCGTGCATCCATTTGCGTCATGGGCCCACTCCTCGCACGTAAAGGCCGCGCCGTGGTTTCACTACCCGGCGGCTGCGTGATCGGCGACCGCCCAGTCGACCTCCATATCCGTGGCATGGAAGCACTTGGTGCAAAGGTGGAAATTGAAGGTGGAGACATCACTCTCACCGCCAAAGATGGATTGAAAGGAGCCAAGATCGACCTCGCTGGAACCCACGGCCCAACCGTGCTGGGCACCGACAATGTGATGATGGCCGCCACTCTCGCAGAAGGCACGACCATCATTGAATCCGCTGCCGCAGAACCTGAGGTGCTCGACCTCGCCAACTTCCTCAACGCGATGGGAGCCAAAATCACTGGCGCTGGCACCCGACGCATTACCATCGAAGGCGTCAAAGAACTTAAAGCCGTTGAACACACCGTCATCCCCGATCGCATCGAAGCCGGCACCTTCATGGCTGCTGCTGCCCTTGCCGGCGAAGGTGTCACACTACGCCGCGTCTGCCGCGAACACCTCACAGCAATCACCGCTGCCATCGAAAACTCCGGCCACACGGTGAAATTCAATGACGCTGGCAATCAATGCCAAATCTTCCGAGGCGAGGTGAGCAAAGGTGTAGAAATCGACACTTCCCCCTATCCCGGATACCCCACTGACATGCAGGCGCAAATGACCGCCCTGCTCGTCACCACCCCAGGCATCAGCGTGATCAAAGACACCATTTTCCCACAACGCTTCATGCACTGCGCTGAGCTCAAACGCATGGGTGCCGACATCAACGTAAACAACGGCACGGCTGTGGTTCAGGGAGTCAATCAACTTTCCGCAGCACCCGTCATGGCTTCCGACCTGCGAGCATCTGCCGCACTGGTTCTAGCCGGCCTCACCGCTAAAGGATCCACCACCATTAGCCGACTCTATCACATCGACCGTGGCTACGAACACATCGATGAAAAACTGCTGATGCTTGGTGCGAACGTCGAGCGAGTGCGCGAGTGATACTTGCGTCACGTGAGCTCAACTAATGCCGAAGCACCGCTTGAACACGCTGAGGTTTGACTCCATCACCTTCGAGCATTCAGTCATGGCATTGACAATCACTTGCGTGGCATCTTCAGGTAGAGATTTGAGGAGCTGATTCACTTCAATTCGCTTGGCCAACATCAGCTTGTCTCTCTCCTTCAACTTTTCTTGAATGATAGGTTTCACGTCATCTGGCGCAGGGCCGAGAGCATCGAGCTCTTTGTAAATGGCATCAATTTCACCAGCAACTTGAATAATCTGGCTCGACGCTTGATTCGCTGATTGCAGGTCCTCCACCTGCAACACGATATCAAACACCTCTTGGGACTTGTCCATCAAACGAATGGCCAATGCTTCATGCTGAGAAACTACTACCGGCACTTCAGTGGAATAGGTAACGACAAGGATCTCTTTGTCCTCCTTTTTTTCACAAGAAATGATAGCTAAAGAAATGGCGGCAACGATTGAAAATGGGAGTAAGTGGTATTTCATAACAATGGGTTTGGTCGACACTACCCTAATGAAATAAAAAATCCCAGAGGATTCATTCAGCATCTTTCAACCCGTCACCTAGCGGAGTTCAGGGAAGCCGCATACCAAGAGGCATGCATAATCATCCCCTATCCCATCATCATCCCAATTCGTGTCGATACACGTTGATTCGTGGTGCAAACACAACATTTAGGCTTCGCCAAAACTGCCCCAAAACGGCCCTTTATGCCTGGATGGCAATCCGCATCAGCGCTTAAATCACACCTTGTTCACGCAATTGTGCGTCCACAGAATCGTCATCAGGAGAACCCATACCCGCGTCACGGATCGATTGAATGCTGCGACGCACGCCAATTTTGCTTTTGGGACCTGTGATCAAACCGCGAACTCCACCAAATAAGTAAGGAGCCGCCATCGCAATGCCTGCAATTCCAAGGCCAATACCAACTCCGCGGCGGCCATTGCGGTGCATCAAGTCACCCAACAACAAGCCAGCGGATGCTCCCAATAGCGCTGGAGCCGATAGCGCGGAGGTCTCAACCCATGCTTGAGCGGTTTCTTTCTGCTTATCTGTCATGCTTAATTCTTAGCGTGCATGAGAGCTTAGGACAACCCCGGAAAATCAAAAACTTGCAGGTTCCAGCTTTCCTCATCGCCCCAATCCACCCTATCGTCTGCCCACGATGCCTTCTCCTGAGAATACTTACGCACTAATCCTCGCCGGTGGCTCCGGCACCCGATTTTGGCCACTGAGCCGAAATGCCAAGCCCAAACAACTGCTCGACCTCTTCGGAACAGGCACTTTGCTGCAACAGGCGATCCAACGATTGGACGGACTGGTGCCGCTGGAAAACATCCTTATTTTAACCAACGCCCTGCAAGTCGAGGCCGTCCGCGAAAATGCCCCAATGCTTCCAGCGGAAAATATCTTCGCTGAACCCGCGAAGCGCGACACCGCACCCGCAGTGGCACTAGGCATCGGACTCGTCGCTGCTCGCAACCCAGAAGCCGTAATGGTGGTGCTTCCCGCCGACCAACTCATCCAAGACACCGAGCAATTCCAATCCGTAATGACGGATGCATTAACAACAGCCGAACAATCAAATGGATTGGTCACCATCGGCATCCATCCATCATGGCCGTGCCCGTCCTACGGCTATATCGAACGCGGCGACCCCGCTAATATCAAGGAGCTCAATTGCCAACACGAAGCGTTCGAAGTGAAATGCTTCCGCGAAAAACCCAACCCCGAACTCGCAGAAGAGTTTCTCCGCCAAGGCGGGTTCTCATGGAATGCCGGAATGTTTGTTTGGTCACTGCCAACCGTGACCGAACAATTAGCAAAACACGCCCCCGAACTCGAATTCTTCATCACCGAGCTTCGAGAATCCAAAGACATCCTCGCGACCGTCGCTGAAAAGTTTCAAAAACTACCAGCGCGATCCATCGACTATGCACTCATGGAGAATGCCGACCGCGTCCTCAATATTGAAGCGACCTTCGATTGGGATGATGTGGGCTCATGGATCTCCGTAGCAAAATACCTCAAAGACCACGGCGAGGAAAATCGATCCAACCACGACATCGCTAAAATTGATTCACAAAACAACATCATCTTCAATGCAAGACCTCAAAGCAAGATCGCGCTGTTAGGTGTAGATGATTTGATTGTCGTGCAAACAGACGACGCACTTCTCGTCGCCAATCGCCACCAAGCAGACGCCATCAAAAAACTCGTGGATCACCTCCCCGGTGAACTGCTGTGAGCTCACCTAACCCCAACTCGCCGCACCCTGCTCTTGGCATCGACCACGGAGATGCCCGCATCGGCATCGCGGCGACCGATGACTTCGGCATCCTCGCGCACCCAGTCGAGACGATTGAGCGAGCGAAGACGGAACCATTTGACCGAATTGCGGAGTTGGTGAAATCACGCAAGATCCACACGCTAGTTGTCGGTTTACCATTTCGCATGGATGGCTCAGAAGGTGGTTCCGCTATCAAAGTCCGCGCATTTGCGGATCAACTCAAAAACCATCTGCCAGAACTCCCGATGGTTTTTGTCGATGAATCGCTCACCACCGCCACCGCTTCCAACAAACTTCGCGAAGCCGGCCGTAAAGCCAAACAGCAGAAGACCATCATTGATCAAGCCGCTGCCGTTGAGATCCTCAACATATGGATGGACTCTCAGAATTGAGCACCCAGACACATCAAGTTGCCTATTTGACAAAAATAGTTCACATTCTAGATTAACTTAATCCCATGAAAACCTTCATCCTTATTATTACTGCCCTTTGCTTCGCCATCCCTGCTGAAGCTGCCGATAAAAAGAAAGACTCACGCGACAAAATGAGGGACGCGAAGAAACAACAACGCCAAACAATCAAGGATTTCATCGAACCCAAAGATAAGAACAACGACGGTTCACTCAGTCGTGAAGAATTTATCGCCGACGAGGCCGATAAAGAAGAAGCCGCGAAACGCTTCGATGAAGCGAATAAAAATGGCGACCGCGCACTCTCAAAATCTGAAATCTCCGACATGATCGGTGCAGGCGACGAAGTGGAAAAACTGAAACAGGCAGAGAAGGACAAAAAGAAAAAGAAGAAGTGAATCTTAGGCGAATGACCGCCATCACTTTCTAACAACCGATCTCCGGAACCTCGTAGCCTTCACGAAACTCTGGCTTGCCCACGGCAATCGCCTCATCAGGCCCTGTGATGGTATCGGTTTTTGAATCAAACTTCACCACCGGTCCCACCGAAGCATTCGTTTTTTCCAAATCAACCGACCAATCAAGCAACTGCTTGTTCTGACGCGCCACGATGTCCTGCATCACGGCATCATTCGAAATATTCGATGACAAATCCTTCAACGGCACTTCCTTGCCCGCCAACAATGAAACATTGGCGAGATGGTGGAGAACCGAGGATTTGTGCGACTTCTCAACAGGCGCGCGAAGGTCCTCCATACGGCGTGACTTGATCGCATCAATGAAGTTGCGCGCATGATTACCGCCTGCATCACCCGGAAATTTTGCCATCTTTGTTTTAC
>Ga0136558_1001491_pt1 | contig 11825 bp, 7 predicted proteins | sample AntRauTorckE6833_FD_101391 | JGI IMG/M metagenome (GOLD analysis project Ga0136558, IMG submission 101391) | Saline lake microbial communities from Rauer Islands, Antarctica - Metagenome Torckler E6 #833 | ecosystem: Environmental > Aquatic > Non-marine Saline and Alkaline > Saline | place...
CACAATGGCGTCGGTGCTCTGGGTCTGAAAGATGCGGCTGTTGTGCATCAGACTCAGGCGCCAGAGCGGGGGCTGGATGATGACTTCGTAGCGGGTGCGGCGGTGGCCGGTGTCGCCCCGGGCAAATTCGTTGACCACGCCGGTGAAACGGCGCAGGGGTTGGCCGTTTTGCCACATAACAAGATCGACGGGTTGTTCCAGTACTTCCGCCGCGCCGATATCCGGGACGTTACTGGCCAGTTCCAGCTTGCAATAGCAAAGGCCTGAAAGGCGTTCCGTCAGCTCAAAGCGGACGACCGCAAACAGGTCGCTGGGGAGTTGGCCAAGGGTGGCCGTGAACTGCAGTCCGTTTGCCTGGGGCATATCTTCGATCCTTGAAGCGTTTATCTGGCTGATTCGCCGGCGGAGCAACTTCCTGTTCTACGCCGGCGCCGCGCTAGTCTAATACAGACTGCGTGGTATCTGGTACCCCGCCAGCAACGCTTGTGTGAACGGGTTGGTATTACTGCCCGCATGCAGGCGATACCGCATTTCGCCGTCATCCACCGCAAACCGGACATCGACGGAACTGCTGCTCACCCCGGTAATATCGGCGTCATCCAGCAGGCGGAACAGCGCCCATGGTCCGTTTTCCGAAATACTTCTGGGCGAGCGGTTTACTTCTGTCGGCACCAGGGTGATCCGGCTTTCTACGGAATCCCGGAGGGTATTCGGCCAGACCAGTGGAATGCTCTGTCGCGGGCCGTGGCTGAACTCTACCAACTGGCCGTCGACGTTCATGACGCTGCGACGCTTGTTGGACGACAGGTGCAGGGGCTCGAGTGAAAACTCCACATCCAGCGACCCGCTGCGGGTGAAGAACGCCCGCCGGATTTCTTCCGCCTTTTCCAGGGACCGGACCACGTCTTTGCGGACCAGGCTTGCGCGCTGGGTTCCGGCAATGTGCTCCGGGTGGTCCTCAAGAAACAGTTTGAGGTTGTCGGCGTAGAAACGGTCCAGAACGCCATCCGGCGCGAAGAACCGTTCGAAATCCTGCAAGGCAGCATCCCGGCCTGCGCCCTGATTGAATGGATAGTGCCGCGCCAGGCTCTGCTGAAACGGCTGATAGACTTCCTGGTACCACTGCCGTTCCAGTTGTGCGACGGCCTGATCCAGAACGACCCGCCAGCTTTCTGAAGCCAGTTTTTCCAGCATGCGATCAAGCGGCGCAGGCTGATTCGTCGCTACCCGCTGAAGCGTGAAAATGGGGTCGGCTCCCTGCAGGCCCATCCGGGCTCTGGCCGCCGACAATGCGGCCTTGCCCCGATCGGGCGATTCCTGGATGTTGCGCATATAGATGTGCAGGCTATCAATAACGTCCATCACCTGATCGAGACCGCTGGGCTCGTCGTCCTCATGTTCCAGCAGTTCATTGAGATCGGTAAACTGCCGCTCGATATTCTGAACCATCTGAAAATGCGCAGTCTGCTCCAGCACTTGTCTGGCGGCTTCAGACGCTTCCGACCCACCCGGAATCAGCCGGGTATTGGCGGTGACATTGGCCAGCAACTGGTTCAGGGGCTCATGGCCGCTGGTCAGATTTTCCAGTACTCGCACGCCATGGTTGAGATCACTGAAGCTCTGTATATCCAGTCGACTGAGCGCTTCGCGCCAGCGGGTCGCGTACTGTTCTGCGTAGATCAGTTGCAGCTCGTTTCGCAGGCGGGCTTCGTCCACTTCACTGAAATCCACATCCGAACGACGCCCGAGCACCCAGGCGTCGATCAACGCCAGTTCGGTGACCGAATCCGATTTGCGGAGGAACCAGGAGTCCATGCCTTCGCGGGTCAGCAACGATGGGATCCGGGCCGGGTCCTGGTCCGGCGGCACCTCTTCGCCCAGGGGGTCGCCATACTCATCAAGCCGGACAAACACGCTGCTAAACGCAGGTCCCGACTCCCGGGCAAGGTCCAGGGGCGAGCGAAAGTTCTGCGCGGCCTCGATTTCCAAATCCCGGTAAACCCGTTCCGGTGTCGCAATACTGCCAAGCTCATGCTGGGCCCACTGAACACTGCTTCTGAAGGGCGCAAGCGCCATATCTGCCGTGGTATCGCCATTCTTCACCCGGCCATTCAGATCGGTATGGGAAAGGGCGTAATCCAGATGGCTAACCAGCCGCTGCTGCAGATCCCGCTGGGCCGGAAACGCCTCTTGCCAGTAATCGCGCATGTAGCGGCGAACGATATCCGCCCGGCGGCCACTGGCGTCATAAAGCATGCGCAGCACCCGCAAGTGGTCCAGGCGCTCTGAGCTGAGATCCGGTGCCTCGCCCATCTCTTGCATCACGCCCAGCATCAGCGCGGGCATGAACTGATAGGCCAGGATGTCGAGGTAGGATTCTTCGACTTCCGGGCCCACTTTATGGCCCTGATAGAGCCCCATATCCGCGATCACAGCTGGCTGATTGCGGTAGTCGCCGAACGCCAGGGTTGCTTCCCGAAGCTGATCCAGCGGCTCCAGCAGATTGCGGCCGGTGGTGTCGGGTTCGTAACCGGTCGGGCGCCAGTTGTTGATAAAGCTTTCAACCCCGCTTTCCACTGCCAGGGCGGCATTCGCGTTCTTGATGAAATAGTGTTGCCAACCGGCCGTCATCCCCACGCCGGAGGCAATCGCCACCACGGCGGCGACCGCAAGCCCACGGCGGCGACGGGCGGTGACTTTGCGGTTATCCCCGGCCAGCCCGGCCTCACGGTAGATGACCTTCGGAAACAGTGCCTCCGTAAACAGGCTGGACGACTGCCCGCTGCGTTGGGCAGGCTGAATCGGCTCGGCCAGTCCGTAATTGTTGGCGGCGGCGGAAACAAACGCATCTTCCGGAACACCTTCCTGCACCACGGAGGTGAAATAGGTACCGCGCACCAGCGCCGGGGTGGAGAACGCATCCGCAGACAGCAGATCTGCCAGGAACCCTTCCAGCGCCGGTTTCAGGCCCGCCAGCTGGCGGGTAAAGGAATAGGCAGCGGCACGCTCCTCGGCGTCGCGGGTAGCGGCAAGCACATCCGGAAGGCGGTCGTTCAGGCTTTCCACCATCGTGGTGAAGCTCTGCTCGAACTCCACTAACCAGTCGTCAGGGTCACGCTGGTTTTCCATTTCGAAGGTGCAGCCAAAAGGCTCTGCTTTTTCCGCTTTGCTCAGGGTTTTTGCAAAGGGCGTGAAACCGTACAACAGATCCAGTTTGGTGAAGGTGATGTAAACCGGCAGCCGGGACCCCAGCTGCTCCATCAGTTCCCGCAAACGGGTGCGCAGAACAATCGCCTGGGCCTGTCGCTGGGATGCAGTGGACTTGCAGAACCGGGCCAGGTCGACCGTCAGCACCACGCCATTCAACGGTCTCTGCGGCCGGTTCTGCTCCAGCCAGGAAAGAAAATGGTTCCACAGGCGCTGCTGTATTTCGCTACCCGCACTTCCCTGCCCGGCGTCCTGGCTCAGCAGTTCGCCGTCCGGGTCAATCAGCACACCGTTGTCCCCAACCCACCATTCAAAGCCGTAGGGATTTCTCTCCGTACGGGCATTGCGGGTGACGTTGGTAAGCGTGTAGGTCTGGCCTGATCGCTGAATCAGGCTGCTTTTACCGGCATCCTCCAGCCCCATCACCAGATACCAGGGCAGCTTATAGACACCTTTCCGCCCTGGCAGATTGCGTTTGAGCTCCACCAGCCTCTTGTCCAGCAGTCGCTGCTGTCGACGCTCCAGCGGCAGTATGGGATCTTCTTCTTCCTGCTTTTCCTCAGCCTTGTCGGCATGGACTTTACCGAGCCTGCGAGTCAGAACCATGCCCCAGATCATCGCGACCAGAAGCACCACGCCCAGCGTTACCAAAGTACGCATCTGCCAGGCCGCCAACGGGTATTGTCCGCCGATTTCGAGGCGCGGGCCCAGCCACCAGGTGGCAACCAGCAGGGCCACCACCGCCAGCGCAAGGGTGATCGGCGCGGCACTGCGCATATAAGGCAAGATCCGGCGTCCGATAAGTAGGGAGTATCTCCACATGGTGTCCATTCCTGTGTTAATTCGTGTCTGTTAAGCGAGCCGATCCAGGCGGGCCATCAACCCGGGTTCCCAGTCAGTCAGGGTCGTATCGCGGGTCTGTTCCCGTAAATCCTGGATCTGTTGTTTGGCGAGGCCTTTCATGCCGCTGTCTTTCATCAGCTGACTGCTCATCAGGCGCCAGTAGAACCGATCTCGCGGTTCCCGGGCACCCTCAAGCCCTTCTTCCAGAATCTGCATGGCCGGTGCCAGGCCCTTCTGCTCCAGCGTGCCTTTAGCGTCTTCGTAGGCGCTTTCCCAGGCGCTTGCACCCACTCCGGCGCCGCCTTTCGCCGGTCCGCTAAATAGCCAGTCGGCCGCCGCTTTCGGGAGGAAGGGCGCACCATCGTTGAAGGTGGTATCCGCCAGTTCCGGCAGCCGATCTACAAACGCTTTTACTGCCTGGCGAATGCTTTCCGCGCAATTGTGATGGCCGAGGGCGCCTGCTACCTGAGCACTGAGCCAGTGCCCTTCCAGCCAGAACGGGCTCACCGACAGGCTCTGTTCAATTCGCTGCCATAACGCCTGATCCGGTGATTTGTCCAGAGCTTCGCGATAGTCCGCTACCCGGTCGGCGCTGACCGCCGCGAGGTCGGTTTTAGCACCGTCGCGGGTCGGCGGCACCGAGGTAATGCTTTGCCAGAGCGCGTAACGTCTTAGCTGATAACCCAATGGTTCCGAAGGTGTCAGTTCGGTCAAAAGGTCCGCCACTTTCAGCAGGCTCTGGCGCATCGCCCGTTCATTGGACGAATCCAGCGTCAGGCTACCCAGCGACACCGCTCCGGCTGTGGTGGCCTGAGACTGGCTTTCCTGATTCTGGCCGGTCGCTACCGACGCCGGATCCTGTGCAGGCGCCTTAGCGGGCTCTGTAACCTCGGCGGGCGATGGCAGCTTTTCCACGGCACGGCGAAGACTGAACAGGTCGTCATCCGGCAGTTCGCGATCTTTGGCCTGTTCATCCAGTTTCGACAGCAACGTCAGGCAATATGACCGCCCGTCGCCCACGCCCGGGTCGAACGACACCGTGCCTACTTCCTTCAGGGCCCGCTGAAGCATCTGGGTGAACAGCATCTTGCGGGCACGTTTACCTTTGGCACCGGGGTAAGGCCAGGCGTCTCCCCACCAGCTATCGAGTACCCGATGGAGCAACAACAGGGATAACGCAAACCGCTCGCCATCCCCGCCTCGTTGCAGGCAGATCAGCAAAAAGCCGAGCACTTTCAGATCCTTGCTGGTGTCCGCCAGCAGTCTCAGGGACTCGCTTTCCACTTTCGACCATTCAACACCGGTGTGGGCCAGCGACCCCACCTTCATGATCTCGTTTTCCAGGTATTCCATGGTGGCGTCTTCTGACAGGCGCTCGCCTGCCGGATGCTCGCCAGAAAGGACCGCCAGTACCGGTTCAACGTAGGGATGCTGTTCTACTGCTTGCATGATCTTTCCCTTACCAGCCGCAGGCTTCGCGCAGCGGCCGAAGTGTATTGCCGAAATCCGTCAGGTCAAACATCAGCCCGTCAATGCGGCTGTTGGATGATGTCACCGCGACATCGCTGGAGCCTGACATATCCAGAATGGTGCGGATGGCAGGCAGACCACGCCCGCCACTGACCACGTAGCCATCATCCCGCACCCGCCACATCTGCTCGCCCTGCCCGAAATCCAGCCTCAGCCGTTCATCCTCGACCACCTCGGGCAACATCAGCGACAGTTCGGTGATGTTGTTGTGGCACTGGATGGCCATCAAGGGGCGAGGCGGCGCTGAACCTAACGCGCTGAGTGTCATCAGGTGCCCGGAAATATGGCCGGTGTTGCGGTAAATCGGGCCGTCACCGGGGCGACGACGTTGTTCCTGTGCGAAGGCCTGACGCCAGCGCTCGGGCTGCCGGCCGCTCATTTCCTGGGTCAGCGTGAGGGAGATGGGCGTACCGAACACTTCATCAAAACACGCCAGCCGCTCCAGCCGCTGCGGTTTGCTGGTGCATTCCCGGGCATAGGCAAGCTGTTGGCTGATATCTGCGTGGATCGGCGCGGAGACAGTGGTGGCCAGCAAGGCAGCGCCTGCAACCAACCCGAAATGACCATTTCGAATAATCGGACTCATACTTCTGTTACCTGATACTTCAGACATTTATGGGCCAGGGTGCGCTTGGGCAGGCCAAGGCTGTCCGCCGCCTGAGCACGGTTGCCGCCGTACTGGCGCAATCGATCCCGGATGATGGCTGCTTCGTAGGCCTGAGCAGCAGCCCGCAGATCAAACACTTCTTCAGCCTGGGGAAGGCCATTAGCCGACAGCTGCTCACCAAAGCCGCTTTCCTGTGTCGGGAACAGTTCATCCAGCCGCAGTACTTCTGGCTGAATATCGTCCCCGACCGGTGTTTGCAGGCAGGCAAACTCAATGATATTTCTGAGCTCGCGGGCGTTGCCGGGGAAGCTGTAGCCGGCCAGCAGTTTCAGCGAATGGCTGCTGATGCCCATGGGGCCTGCGCCCTCGCGAGCGGTATATTCGCGGATGAAATGACGACACAGGAGTTCCAGATCGTCCGGGCGTTCCCGCAACGGCAGAACCCGAAGCGGGAACTGGCTCAGGCGGAAAAACAGGTCACGGCGGAACCGGCCGTTTTCGATGCACTCATTCAGAGGCTGATGGGTTGCAGCCACCAGACGGAAATCGGAATGCTGCTCCTGCTGGGCTCCCAGGGGCCGAAATCGGCGGCTTTCAAGCACTCTGAGCAGTTTGGACTGCAGCGCCATGGGCATGTCGCCGATTTCGTCCAGAAACAGGGTGCCGCCATTAGCCTGGGCCAGCAGGCCCTCTTTCGCGCGGTCGGCTCCGGAAAACGCGCCTTTGGTGTGTCCGAACAACTCACTCTCCAGCAGGGAATCCGGAATGGCGGCGCAGTTGACGATCACCATCGGCCCTTCTTTCCGATCGGAGAACTGGTGGATGCCCTGGGCGACCAGATCTTTGCCACATCCGGTTTCGCCCTGCACCAACACGGAAAGCTGGCTGCCTGCCGCCCGGACAATCTGGAATCGCAGGTCGGTCATTGCCATGGAATTGCCCACAAGAGTGGTGGATAACTGTGCGCAGCGCTGGCGCACGGATTCGGTATCGTGGAGGTGGTCCAGTGAGCGTTTCAGCAAACGGCGCTGCCAGACCTGATCGCTGCTTCTTAGCTGGCTGACCCATTGATGGGCAATCAGGGTCAGCAGGCCCTGGTATAGGGGCTGGGCGGTGATGCCGTCCCACTCGGGTTCTTCGTTGCACAGCACGAGGATGCCGAGGGTGCGGCCGTCTTCGCCTTTGATGGGTTCCAGCCAGAAGGAGCGGGGCCGGTTGCTGGCGTCGACCATGGCCTGGAAGCCTTCGTGGTCGAGGCGGTAGCTGGCGGCTCGCGACAATTCCCGGGGTTTGCCCTGTTGCAGCAGGTGGGCGAAGGGATGGCTGAAGTCGCCACAGTCGAATTCGCCCTGTTCGCCCAGTGCGGCACAGTGGAGTGTGCGACCGCTGAGGTCGAGTTCCAGTGACCAGCAGCGGGTGAGGCCGAAGGTGTTTGCCAGTTGCCGTGAGGCGACTTTTAGCAGGGTTGGCAGGTTGTCCTGCCGGAGTAGTTAAACCGCCAGGTCAATGCCGGTGTGCAACTCCATTTGCATCCGTCCCATTCTTTTTATTTCCTGTAGTGGTTGTTCGCCGACCGCGGTCCCTGAGGTTCGGCTTTCCAGAACACGCTGTGAATACATCCCTGTACGCTCCGCTCCGCCATCCATGGCTCCGCAGGGTATCTGGAAAGCCGAACCCCAGGGCCCGCTACTTTCCAGGTGTCCTACGCAACGATCCCCGTAAATTTATTGTCCTTAACGCCCAGGGTTACTTTCGTAACCGGCTCCCGCGCTGCCAGCTTCTCCAGCAGTGCAAGCGATACCGGCGGCAACAGTTCACCCTCGATAATCGATTCCAGCATCCGCGCACCGTTTTCACTGCGGGTGGCGCGGCTGCGGATGGCTTCTACCAGGCCGTCTTCCAGTTCCACTTTGGTGTGGTAGCGATCGCCGATCTGGGTCGCCAGGCGGTCGAGTTTGTCGGCAACGATGCGATTAAGGGTGTCTTCGCCCAACGGCAGGTAGGGCACGACTTCCATTCGTGCCAGCAGGGCCGGTTTGAAGAAGTCGGCCAGTTCCGGGTAAAGCGCTTCCTCGATTTTCTCGGGCTCGTCCGCGTGTTTCACGATGGTCTGGTAGCCCAGGTTTGAGGTGAGGAAAAACACCACGTTCTTGCAGTCGATCATGCGGCCTTCGCCGTCGGCCAGTTCGCCTTTGTCGAAGGCCTGGTAGAACAGGTTGAGGACTTCCGGGTGGGCTTTTTCGACTTCGTCGAGCAGTACCACAGAATAGGGTTTCTGGCGGATGGCTTCGGTTAGGATGCCGCCTTCGCCGAAGCCCACGTAGCCCGGCGGTGAGCCGATCAGCCGGGAGACGGTGTGTTTTTCCTGGTACTCGGACATGTTGATGGTGGTGAGGAACTGGCGTCCGCCGTACAGCAGTTCAGCCAGTTGCACTACGGTTTCGGTTTTACCCACACCGCTGGGGCCTGCCAGCAGGAAGGCGCCCATGGGGCGGCCCGGGCGACGCAGGTCGGCCCGTGCGGTTAGCAGGTGCCGGTGCAGTGCCTTGATAGCCGTGTCCTGCCCTTTGATGTGGGACTGGAGGTAGGTCGGCAGATGGGTAACTTTTTCCAGTTCATCGGCTGTCATGCGATTGACCGGGATACCGGTCCAGTCGGCGATGACTTCGGCTATCTGGCGGTCGTCAACGCGGGCATGGACCAATGGTTCATCGGCTTGCAATGTGGCCAGTTCCTGTTCGATAGCTCCGGCTTCGCTCTTGAGGTCAGGTATTTCTTCCCCGGTTTCGACTTGTCCGGTGGCTGCAGCATCGTCAGCCAGCAGCTGCTGGCGAACTTCTACTAACCGGGCCACTAACTGACGCTGGTCTTCCCAACGCTTTTCAAGACTGGTGGCCTCGGCTCCCAGGATTGCCAGGCGCTCGACCAGTTCGGCTTCGCGGGTCAGGTCAACCGGCTGGCCCAGGGTCTGCTCCCGGGTCATCAGTTCCTGTTCCATCGCCAGTTGGTGCAGTTCGCTGCGAACGTGGCTCAGCTGGCGGGGCGCCGTGCTGAGGTTCAGGCTGACTCTCGCGCAGGCAGTGTCCAGAACATCGATAGCCTTGTCCGGAAGCTGGCGGCCTGCCAGGTAGCGGGCGGACATTTCGGCGGCGGCTTTCAGGGCGCTATCGGCAATCAGTACCTGATGCGCCTGTTCGTAAACGGTTCGCAGGCCCCGCAGGATGTGAACGGCCTGCTGCGGGCTGGGTTCATCCAGCGCGATCGGCTGGAACCGACGGCTCAGGGCCGGGTCTTTCTCGAAATACTTTTTGTATTCACGCCAGGTAGTAGCCGCAATGGTTCGCAACTCGCCCCGGGCCAGTGCGGGCTTGAGCAGGTTGGCGGCATCCGAGCCGCCTTCGCTGTTACCGGCACCGATCAGGGTGTGGGCTTCGTCGATGAATAGAATGATCGGTGTGGGTGAACTTTTAACCGCTTCGATCACGCCTTTGAGACGCTTTTCAAACTCGCCTTTTACCGATGCCCCGGCCTGCAGGGCACCCATATCCAGGGACCAGAGTTCAACACTAGCCAGACGCTCCGGCACATCACCACTGACGATGCGCAGGGCCAGACCCTCAACGACGGCGCTTTTGCCGACGCCGGCATCGCCCACAACAATGGGGTTGTTCTTGCGGCGGCGGCAGAGGATATCGATCATCTGGTCAATTTCTGCATCCCGGCACACCACCGGGTCCAGTTTTTTAGCCCGGGCCCGCTCGGTGAAATCTGTGGCGTAGCGTTTCAGCGGGTCCATATCCACATGGGCCTGCGCGCCTTCAGCCGGGCCGTCTTCGGGTTTGGGCTGCTCGACCGACCCTCGGGTCATGGCATCAAACTGGCGGCGAAGCTGCTCGCGGTTGATGTCTTTCAGGCGCTGGCTGACTTCCGGCGTCAGGTAGCGGTCCGCATTCAGCAGCAGTGCCAGCATGATGGCGCCGGAACGCAGGTTGCTGTGGCCAAGTTCGGTGGAAGCAACCAACCACGCATCCTGCAGCACGTCGATCAAAAGCGGCGAGAAGGATGGGTAGGGCTCCGCTGTCTGGCGCTCACCGTTCAGGCTGTCACCGATAACCGGCTGCAGCGTGAAGTGGTCCACACCGGTACTTTCCAGAATCTGACGAACATCGGAAAAAGGCGTGTCCAGTAATTTAAACAGCAGGTGCGCGGGCGTAATTTCTGCGCCCTGTCGGCTGATGCACAGCGCCGCTGAGCTTTCCAGGCCCTGACGGCAAATCTCGTTGAGGCGCCCGATAAGCGCCGGTAGTTCTACCCGAATCACAGTGATCTCCTTATTTCGGGAGTTGTTCCAGTACGCTGAGTACATCCCTGATGCGTTCGTTCAGCGCCGTGTTATATAGCCAGAAAATCCCTGCCATGGCCGCCACAAAAAGACCGCCAACGCTCCACAGCGGTAGGCCGGTTCGCAGCTGATTAAGGGCCGGCGCAACATTATCCAGGGCGCAGGCCAGAGGCTTCGGTTCGTGATCGGCCCGCAGGGCCTGAATCTGTTCATGGAGGCCACGGATGATCTGCTCATATTCATCCCGGCCGTTGTCCATCACCTTGTAGCGCCCCTCAAAACCAAGGCAAAGGCACAAGTGAATAAACTCCAGCATATCCCGATAGCGCGCCGGCTCCTGCTCCATGCGGGCGGTAATGGCAAACACTTTTTCGCCACCCCAGGTTTCGTTGTGAAAACGCGACAGCAGAGAGTGCTGCGACCAGATGCTGTGGGCGCCCCACTCGGTTCCCAGGACAGCCTCGTCGATGAATGCACAGAGCACGTAGCGGTAGGCCACCACGGTGGGCCTTTCGTAACCCTGTTCAACCAGCTCCCGGTCGATGGTGGCCACTTCATCCACTACCTGCTGGTACAGGCTCTCAACATTATGAAAGTCCGACAGGCGGCGCACCCGAATCACCAACCCCAATAGCGATGTGGCAGCATCAATCAGCCGATTATCTTCCAGTCCGCGCAGCTGGAACTGCTCATCAACCAGCCCTGAATCATTAACACTGTCCTGATTCCGGTTGTCGGCAAACAACAGCTCGTCAAACGCACTTGTTCCTGAGGCCATGATCTAGCTCCTGATTGCCCAGAACTGCATTTCCATGCCCGGAAAGCTGCCCGCCACGTGGAAGGCAAACCCGCTGGCGTTGTCCAGCATCTGCCAGGCCTGACTTTGATCGTCCAGCCGGAAGTAGACAAACCCGGCGTGGTACGGCAGCTGGCGTGGTGCCACTGGCAGCGGTGTGAGCGGCACGCCCGGCAACTGAAGACTGATCAGATCGCGGATCTTCTCCACCGACGCAACCTTGCACTGCTGGGTGAACTGCTTGCGCAGATCGTCCAGTGGCATATCCGCTTTCACCGCCAGGATAAATTCCGCCTGCCCGATCAGCTGGGCGTCCTGAATCGGTGCGACCGTCAGGCCGTACTGACGTTGCTGCAGCTGAATTGCCAGCGCACGCGGTTCCAGAACCGTGCTCAGGGACTGACGCAGCACCTGCATCAGCGGCGCAAAACTGTCTTCCGGCAGATCGTGATCGTAAGGCGTGAATTCCTGGGGCAGACGGTTTTCATCAGTGAAGGTCA
>Ga0136558_1001495_pt1 | contig 11805 bp, 8 predicted proteins | sample AntRauTorckE6833_FD_101391 | JGI IMG/M metagenome (GOLD analysis project Ga0136558, IMG submission 101391) | Saline lake microbial communities from Rauer Islands, Antarctica - Metagenome Torckler E6 #833 | ecosystem: Environmental > Aquatic > Non-marine Saline and Alkaline > Saline | place...
CTGAACCAAGTACATGTATTATTTTGCCATTAGTGCCAAGTTTAGGATAATTTCTCAAAATATCGACTGTATCATATAGTTTTTGTAGAGCTCTTGGTTCATAAGCATAATCTACTATACATAAAAATTTTTGGCCTTCTTGAATTTGTTCTAATCTACCAGGAATTCCTTTAATAGTCTCTAAACTAGATTTTATTTTCTCAAAGCTAATATTTCTTAACTCTCCCATAGCGATTACATTTAGAACGTTAGAAACATTGAATTCTCCCAGTAGTTTTAAATTAATTTCTTTATTATTAACCTTAAAATTAGTACCACTATCACTAACTAAAATATTGTTATAAGATAAAATCTCTAACTCTTTAGCTAAACTCTTATTTTCATCCTCTATTATTTCTAAATACTTATCTTGATCTTTATTAGTATAAGCAATTTTTGCTTGAGCCCAAAACTTAAGAAAATCAAGAGCGTGTTGATCATCCCCATTAGCAATAATTGCTTTCTTTACTCTGTTCAACTCTAAACTCTTTAGTTTTGAAGGCTTAAGTATAACTTTATGATCATCGTCAGTGTATTTTGTTTTACAATTTTTTAAATATTTAAATAATTTTTGCTTAGCTCTCTTATATTTTTCAAAACTACCATGTGACTCAATATGTTCAGGAAATAATCCTGTAAATACAAGAACGTCATAATTTATACCTATATGCCTAAACTGTCTAATCCCCTCTGAAGTCGTTTCAATAACAGCATATGTACAGCCATTATTTAACATTTTCCTCAACAAGTGTTGAGTAAATCCTCTGCCAGGCATCGTCATTTTTTTGGTATTTAGCCAATCATCATTACCGTCGGAAAACATGGCTGTTGAACTATAGCCAGCCTTAAAACCTGCCTCTCTGAGAGTTTTAGCTATTAAATAAACACTGCTAGTCTTACCTGTAGTCCCAGTTACACCAATAATAATTAACTTGTTGCTAGGGCTCTTATAATAATAACTAGAAAGTACTGACCACAAATAATGATAAGCTGGCAGCACAAACTTAAATATTTTCTTTAATAGTTGTTTTAATTTATGTAAATATTTCATATTTATTTAGAAAAATACATGCCATCATCAAACCATTCATCATCATCACCACTTTTATCTTTTTTATTTTTAATTTCTTTTTTTTCAGTTTTTTCTTTACTCTTATCATTTCTAGTATTCTCTTTATTGTAATTATCTACATCATCCAGCTCTTCTTTATTTTCTTTATTTTCTTTATTTTCTTCATCCTTATTATTTTCTTCATCTTCTACCTTTGTTTCGTCTTTGTCTTCTTCTATTAATACTTCTTCTTCTGACTTACTTTCTTCTGATCCATCCGCTTTATTAATATTATCAAAATCTTTTTTAGTAATTACATCAGCCTCTATTTCTTCAATGTTTTCTTCTTCATCTTCTTGAGCATCCCCACCGTCCTCGGAATAATCACTGCCATCATCGCTACTTAAATAATTATCAGGTGCTTCTGATTCTTCCTTCTTATGAAGGCTAACTCCACTTATTTCCTGATCAAGCAAAGCTTCATACTGTTCTTTAGAAACTAATATTTCTCTTGGTTTAGAACCATTGCTAGGGCCAATAATACCATTATCTTCTAGATTATCTAAAATACTAGCCGCTCTACCATAGCCAATTCTAAGTCTTCTTTGTAGCATGCTTGTAGAGGCTTTACCCATGTTAATAATCATTTCTTTTGCTTCCTCTAGTAATTCATCTTCATCTCCTCTAGAACCATCCAAGCCAACTCCTCCCATTCCTTTCACTTGTTGTCTTTCGGTGACATCATCTAAATAATCAGCTTCACCACTCTTTTCTTTTATATAATCACAAATATCTTTTATCTCTTTGTCGCTAACATAAGCGCCCTGAAGTCTTTTTGGTCTGCTAGTATCAGGAGTACTGATTAACATATCTCCCTGACCTAAGAGTCTTTCTGCTCCAGCAGTATCTAGTATGGTTTTAGAATCAATAGCTGAAGTAACAGAAAATGCAATTCTAGCAGGGATATTAGCTTTAATAAGTCCGGTGATAACATCAACGCTTGGTCTTTGTGTTGCTAATATTAAATGTATACCAACAGCTCTAGCCATTTGCGCTAACCTAATAACACTGCCTTCAATATCTTTACTAGCAGCTACCATTAAATCAGCTAATTCATCAATAACAAAAATTAGATAAGGCATCTTGTCTTTTCCTCTAGCTGTCATCATTTCATTGTATGAGCCAATATTCTTCTTTTTATGAGTTTGTAAAGTGTCAAAACGTCTATCCATCTCATTCAAACACCATTTTAAAGCATTAATAGTCTTGGCTACATCAGTTATTACTGGAGTTAGCAAATGAGGTATCCCATTATATATTGGCAACTCTACCCTTTTAGGATCAACCATAATAAAACGCAAGTCGTCAGGATTATTTTGGTATAAAAGGCTGATAATAATAGAGTTTAAACATACTGACTTACCAGAGTTCGTTGCTCCAGCTACTAACAAGTGAGGCATTTTAGTGATGTCATAAAACCAAGTGCCTCCAGTTACATCTTCACCTAAAGCCATTAGAAGGTTGGTTTTTCGCTTAATAAATTCCTCACTCTTTAGCATAACCTTTAATCCCACCATTGCTTTTACTTTATTAGGAACCTCTATACCTACTAAAGATTTGCCAGGTATAGGAGCTTCAATTCTTATAGGATGTGCAGCTAAAGACAAAGAAAGGTCATTAGTTAGGGCGGTAACTTTAGATAACTTAACTCCTTCAGTTGGTTTAAAAGTATATTGTGTAACAGTTGGCCCAACACTAGCCTTGCCCATTTCTACCGCAATACCAAAATTAGATAGAGTATTTTTAATAATATCATTATTATTATCTATGTTACCTCCAGCAGCTTTTCCTTCTTTATCCTTTAGAAGGTCTAAAGGTAAATCAATCTTAAGCCCTTTACTTTTCCATTTATTGGCAGAGTTACTAACTTTTTTATTCTTAACAACTTTATCTGTATCAGCGCTGTCTGAGATGGGTTTCTGAGAAAAGACAATTGCTTTACTGTCGTTATCATCTTCTTCTTGATTTTCAGGTAGAAACAAATTTTCATCTTCTTCTATCTCTTCAAAATCAGCCTCACTGTAGTCTGTATCTTTTGCTCTTCTTTTAAATATAGACGCAATTAATCGAACAGGCGCTAAGAGCCAAGCTCCTTTAGGTAATATATGAGATAAAGGACGGTTAAAAATAAGTATCCATGAAATTAAAAATAAAGCGATAAGAACGGCTAGTCCACCCCAAAACCCAAATAGATTAGAGAAAAAAACTGATAGATATAAACCCAAATAACCGCCAGCTTCTTTTGATTCAGCTAAATTAATCCAATCTTTCTTATCATAGAAAAAGGTAAAAAGTGATTGATAGGTAATAAATAGGAAAGAAAGACCAATATAGTGCGCAGGTTTAATCTGTCTTTTATTATTTTGATGCCAAAGTGCTGCCCAAACTACAATTAAAACAGGAAACAACCATTTTCCCCAACCAAAAGCTATGCCAAGTCCTTGTGCTATATAAATTCCTACCTGTCCACCCTGACCAAAAAGACCAAAAGCACTAACTAAAGCAAGCACTAAAATAAAGATTAATATTATACTTTGTTTAACATTAGATTCTAAATACAGCTTTGGCATAGCAATATATTCTAAAGCTTCTTTTTTCTTTTTCCTCCTTTTTCTTGACATATTATTTAAGTAAGTTTTTATATAATTTCAAGTACTTTTTAGCTGAATTATCCCAAGAAAAGTCTTTCTTCATGGCTGTAATTTGCATTTTTTTAAATTTGGCAGGATTCTCATAATATAAATCAACAGCTTTCTTAACTGCTAAATAAAAAGCTTTAGCAGAGAATTTCTTAAAGCTAAATCCTACACTGTCATCTACAGTATCTTTTAAGCCTCCCGTAGCGCGAACTATTGGTAATGAACCATAGCGCATTGATATCATTTGTCCTAGTCCACATGGCTCAAAACGAGAAGGCATCAAAAAGAAATCAGAACCCGCATATATTCTCTGAGCCATATCTGAACTAAACATAATTTTGGCAACTAATTTCTCAGGGTATTTTTTTGCTAATTTCTGTAGATAATCTTCGTATCTCTTTTCACCAGTTCCTAAGATAACTACTTGCATATCTAAATTTTTTATCAAATTATCTTCAATTAATTCTAATCCTTTCTGCCAAGCTAATCGGGAAACCATAGCTACTAGAGGTATGTCTTTATTTACTTCTAAGTTCATTTCTTTTTGTAAGGCTAACTTGTTTTTAACTTTATTTTCTAAATTAGATACACTATATTTTTGTATAATCTTTTCATCTGTAGCTGGATTAAAAGCTTCCAAATCAAGACCATTTAATATTCCACTTAACTTTTCTTTATGTAATTTTATCACTTTATGCAAGCCACCACCCTGTTCCTTTTTAGTGATTTCAGTAGCATAAGTAGGGCTAACAGTGTTAAGTAGATCACAATTAAATATTCCTTGCACCATTAAATTAATATCTCCATCTTTAGCGTCCTGACTAAGACTTTCCATTGAGTTACTACTTAAATTTGCATTTTTTAAAATCTTAGGCTCAATTTTACCTTGATAATTTAAATTATGAATAGTATAAAGAGTCTTCGCTCCTTTTGAGTAGGCATATGTTGAAAGTTTAACTAGATTACTAATTAATGCAGTGTGAAAATCATGAGTATGAATAATATCGGGTTTAAATTCTAATTCTGATAAAGCATAGATTACAGATAAACAAAAGAAAGAAAATCTCTCCGCATCATTCCCCCAATAAACTTCTTTTTTAGAAAAATACTTTTTATTATCAATAAAATAAACAGGTATATTTGTGCCTGGTAGTTGCCCTAAATATATATCAATTTTTTCTACAATAGCAGCTGAAGGCACTTTGATATTCTTATAAATTCTTTCTAATTTATATTTTCTGTCATCGATACTACCATACTTTGGCATCATTAATCTGACGTCGACTCCTAAATTTTGCATGGCCGGCGGTAAAGATCCTACTACATCAGATAGACCTCCTACCTTGGCAAAAGGGCTTATCTCCGCTGAAGTCATTAAAACTTTTATTTCTTTATTCTTCATAATTTTATATATTTTTATTTATTTATAATTTTCTTATATAAACTCTCATAATCTCTTACCATCTTTTCTACAGAAAACATATTCTCCACCCATGATCTACAATCCTTTCTTTCTATGTTATCAATATTTTTTACTGCTTCCTTCATCTCATCATAGTTTTTTACCACATAACCAGTTTTTTCATGATTAATTACTTCAAGCGGTGAACCATTATCATATGATATCACTGGAGTTCCAAGAGCTTGAGCTTCAATTAAACTCATACCAAAAGCTTCAAAGAAATTTTCTATTGGGTGTAATAGACACTTAGCATTTCTCAGTAATTCTATTTTTTCTTTAAATTCTACTTCTCCTTTATATATAATTTGTTGATTATCAATATAAGGCCAAAAATGCTTATCTAAATAATCTTTATCACCGTCACTAATTTTACCTGCAATAATTAACTTTTTATTTAACTCTTTAGCTAGCTTAATAGCTAGATGTGGTCCTTTTTGCGGTGAAACTCTAGCTAGAAAAATTAAATAGTCTTGGCACTGCTCTTGCCAAGGAAAGACTTGCAAATCAAGTCCATTATGTATTATACCTTGAAAGTTAAGAAAACTAAATTTTTGAGCTATAGCTTTAGAAATCGCAACAAAATTTTCTTGATTATATTTTTTTAAAATATCCATTTCTTGTTCAAAAAACTCTCCGTATCTTATTGAGTGTAATACTGGTGTTTGTCCAATACCTGAGAGAAAAAGACTCTTATGTTCCACTGCTGAATGTATAATATCAAAATCTTTTTCTCTTTTAAAAGCACCGGCAATATTATCAAATTCCTGTATTTCGCTATAGTCATTAGTAAATGGATGCTTTCTTACTGAAACTAACTCTTTGGCCTTAGTCTTTGAATCTCCAGTAGCAAAAAGACTTATCTCGTGACCTTTATCACTTAAGCCATTAACTAAATTACCAATAGCTACACCTGTGCCTCCAGTAGAATTAGGCGATGTAGCCTCCCATAGTTTAGAAATTATAGCTATTTTCATTTATTTAATAATCTTAGATATTTTTCTTAAATAATCAGATTCAATATTAAACCATTGCCAAGCATGTTGCAAAGTATAGTGTTGTCCTGCTGATAGATGATAATCTGAACCCCCAGTTTCAATCCAATTAAATTTTCTTGCTAAATACTGGCAATATATTATCGCTCCAATAGTATGATGAGGTGATAATACCTCAATCCCGTCGATTCCTAATTTATCTAATTTCTCAGGTAAACTACCTCTATATTTATTATGCTTACCTGGATGACAAAAAATAATCTGTCCTCCTATTTTTTCTCTTAATTTAAAAACTCTTTTAATATTAATATAGGTTTCTCTTAATCTAGCGTGATTTGGGCTATAGAAATATTCCTCCAAAATATCTTCTTCTAGAGGATTCTTGTTTTTTAGTTCTTTATGTACTTTATTTTTATTTTGAGAATAAAACTCAGCAGCAACTTTATTAACTGCCACATAATGTGTAAACTTATCTAAAATATTTTCTGTGTGCACATTATACCCTTGTTGCTTTAGTTTATTTAAAGCTTTTCTAACAATTCCTTTTCTCCTTATTTGAGTTTCCCTAAGAAGAGTATGAAGTCTCGGGTCTTTATCGTCAAAGTTATACCATAAAATATTAAAACGTCTATGTTCTAAATATACATAGAGTTCAATGCCAGTAATAGTTTTAATTTTAGCTTTCTGAGCAAATTTTTTAAACTCATCTTGCCCCCTAATAGTATTATGATCAGTCAAAGCAGCTACTTTTACATTATTATCAGCTAAAAAGCTAACTAGTTTTTCTGGACTCAGAAAACCATCAGAATAAGTAGAGTGAACTTGTAAGTCAATTTTCATATTATTATTTAAATACTTTTATTAACTCTGTGTAAGACGAATTTAATTCTGCTAATAAATCTTTAGCTCTTTGTGGATGATAATACGTACCCATTAATAAAAAGGTGGCGGTACGTAAAGCTGTCCAGTGATAATAGTTGGAAATACGCTTTTTTAAATTGTCATCTAACTTTATCTTAGCATTTTCAAAGTAATTATCCAAAAATATATGTTGAAGTTTTAAAGCATAATCTTTGTTATTAATCTTTCTGCCAGACATATATGATATCTGTTGTAGAAAGGTGCCTATATCTCTAGCAAAGTCTCCTAAACATAAATCAGTAAAATCAATAACTCCAATTTTTTTAGAGCCCATCTTAATAACATTTTCAGGATGAGCGTCACCATGCACTAAATAAAGTTTATTAGTCTTATTTAAGAAATCATCTTCATAGCTAATAAAATAATTATAAGCATTTTGATAGAATTCTAGATACTGAGGTTCTTCATTCTTAATTGTCTGAAGTACGTGTTCTCTCCCTGGTAAAACAGTTAAAATGCGACTATTTTCTGGGTTGAAGTTTTTAGCGTCACCGGTGTTTAGTTGATGTAACTTTAGAAACCATTTAGCAGCCTTAGCATCAACTTCTTCTATGCTTTTAAAATCATTTTCCTTTATATAGTGGTATAGATTATTACCCTTTACTCCACGATAAAAAACAGCATTAAAATTTTGACTATAATATAATGGTCTAGGAATAGTTCTATAACCAGTATTAAATCCTTTCTCCCATAAATAGTGTAAAGACTCATATACATTATATCTTCTCTCGTGAGAGTGAGCTGAGCAAAATATAGGTATTTTTTTTATCTTTTTAATGCCATTTACTACTTCTACAAAGCTGAGTTCATACTCAACAACAACATGATAAGTATCATTCTCCCACATCATTTTTTTATGAGGTATTATCTTTACTTTCTTTATGTCTGAAAACTGAGTATATAATGGTAGTATGTTTTCTATAAAATAATTCCTAATATAATGGGAATCAAATAATTTTTGTGCTTTGTGCATATTACTTTTTCCAATAATATTGCCAATGTCTTTTCCAAACCATGGCTTTAATTTTTAAATATATTTTTTCTGCTTTTAATTTATCTGCTCTTAATTTTTCATTTTCTAAGGATCTAATAGATCTGATTAATTCTTCTAAGCCTCTTTCAATTTCATCTGGATTCCAAGCATAGGGTCCAAAATTATGTTTAAAATCTTTAGCTGATGCCCACCAAAAAGTACAGCTAGCCAATCCTCTTACTAAATGCCATCGTCCCCAATTATAGTTTTTATCGTCTTTATGCTCCTTTAAAGTAATTAAAGCTAAATTAGCTAACTTCCAAAGCTCTCTGTGAATAATATTATTTCTACCATTCCAAAGTATATAAGGCTGATTTGCTTTTAGTTCTTTAGGCATAGACTCCCAACTAGAGGCTAATAACTTTGTTTCGATTACTTCTTTATTTTTTATATATTCACTGATTGTTTCTGTTTCAAGCTCAGATATTTTTAATGATTTCTCTAATTCAGCACTTGGGTCTTCATGTCTGAGACCATATAATTCACCATCGGTAGCTGTAATAATCAAGCTATCTTTTTCTTGTTTTTTTAGACTAAAAATTAAATCTGGCACATAAGTATTAGATTGTTTACGAGATCTAAAAATAACTTTCAGTTGGCTCACTGTGTCTAAATAAACTTTTTCAAAATTAACTTGATTTAGTTCTCCTTTATAAGAAATCTCATCTAAAATTATCCATTGATAACCTAAGTCTTTAATAATCTGAGCTGATTGCGGACTGTAAGCCATTTCTGGAAAGAAAAAGCCCTTAGGTTTTTTTTGCACATTTAGATATTTTTTTAAAGCAGCTTCTTGCTCTGCAACCTGTGCTCTTATTTCATACTCTGGTAATAATGGAACTACTGGATGATAAGCGGCGGTAGAAACTATCTCTATCTGCTTTTTTTCATAAAGATCTCTAAAGCCATCAATTAGATATTTATAACCTAACTGATCTAATTGATATAATAAACAAGCATTGATATTGATAGTAAACTTAATACTAGGATTTTCTTGTAGGGCTCTCAAAATCCTAGCATAACTATTTTCTGCAGCCTCCTTAACATAATAATCATTAGTATTAGCTGGTTGGTATAAGTGAATAAAATTAATCCATTTCATATTGTTTTTTTTATTTCTTACTTGCTCTTTTGTATAATTCAATATATTTCTTGGCTGGTATCTCCCAACTATTTGATTCTTTCATAATCCTTTTTAAGATTCTAATCCAAGTAGACCAGCTTTTTCTAGCCTCCAAAGCTCTAACAATTGCTCCGTAGAAGGCAAAGGGATTTTCAGCTTTAAAAGTAAAACCCGTCCCTTCTTTAGTGCTAGGATCAAAATTATCCACAGTGTCATATAAGCCTCCCACTTCTCTAACAATAGGAGCACAGCCATAACGCATAGCAATTAACTGATTAATGCCACAGGGTTCATGATTAGAAGGAAGTAAGAATAAATCTGAACCTGCATATAATAAAGTCTCTTCACTAGCATTAAAAGAAGACCATACTAATTTTTTAGGATTCTCTTTAACTATTTTTTTAATTGGTTTAAGGTAATTTCTATCACCATCTCCCATAAATATTATTTGAACATTTAGATTTAGTAGTTGAGTAATAGTTTTTAAAATCAAATCAAAACCTTTTTGAAAGGTGACTCTGGAAGTAGTACAAATAAGAGGAATCTGTGAATTAATAGGAAGATTATACTTATTTTGTATATATTCTTTATTTAAATATTTATCTTCAATACTTTTATATGTATAATTTTTAAAAATATTAGTATCATTTTCTGGATTATAGGTGTTATAATCAATGCCATTTATTATCCCAAAAAGTCTTTTGCTTCTATTCTTTAAAATTCTATGCAAATCTTGACCAAAACTTTTAGTCATTATTTCATCTCTATATTTTTCACTAACTGTATTTATTATATCAGATGAAAGAATAGCTCTTTTAGCAAAGTTAATATATTCAACATCAGGACTACTAATATGTGGTAATCTGCTATGTCCATAGTCCTTTTTTTCTATTGGCACCTCCCACCAATTCTTGCCAAATTGAAATACTAAATTATGAATAGTAAAAATAGTTTTTGCTTTCTTTAAGGTTTTTGAATAGCGAAAATCTGTTTTTAAATAATATGGGATTAAGCCAGTTTGCCAATCATGACAATGAATAATGTCAGCTGAAAATTTTAACATTGATATTAATTTTAAAGAAGCTACATTAAAAATTAGAAATCTAGCATTTTCATGTTTAGAGCCATAAAGACTTTTTCTTTGTGAAAAATATTTAGTATTTTCTATAAAATAAATAGGCAAACCATCCATGGCATAACCTTGCCAATAATTAATTCTCACTGCTTCTTTAGAATTAAGATAAACTTTAACATTAGAAAAGACTAACTTTAAATTATGCTTTTTTTTATCTATAAACTTACCATATAAAGGTGTAATTATTCTTACTTCATGTCCCAACCTATATTGAGCTTTAGGCAGTGATCTAGTTACATCGCCTAAACCACCTGTTTTAGTAAAGGGAGCTACTTCTGAAGCAATATGGACAATTTTTATTTTTTTCATATTTATTTAAATCTTAAAAGTGAGGATGCACAAATGGCCACCGCTAAAGCATCGGCAGCATCATCAGGCTTAGGTATTTCTTTTAAATTAAGTAATAGTTTAACCATTTTCTGTACTTGACCCTTTTGAGCTTGACCAAAAGCTGACACCGCTTGCTTAACCTGTCCTGGAGTATAATGAACAATATCTGCTTTAGCAAGCATAGCGGATAGAAGTATAACCCCTCTAGCTTGAGCAACGATCATGGCTGTAGCTGTGTTTTTATTAAAAAATAACTCCTCAACTGCTATCAAATCAGGTTTATGCTTAGCTATTATTTGGTTTAATTCTTTATATAAAGATACTAATCTAGTTTCTAATTTTTGCTTAGATTTGGTGACAATAGAGCCATAATCTATGCACTCCATCTTATTATTATCGTATACCCTTATTATCCCATAACCGGTATCAGCAATACCAGGATCAATACCTAATATATGTTTATACATATTATAATTTTAGATTTGTATAAAAATCAGATACATCTTCATCGTCCTCTAAAGCATTTACAAAATTCTCTACTTTTTCTTGGTCTGTTTCTGATATTTCTTGCTCTTCTTTGGCTATATATTCTAAATCAGCTGAGTCAATATTAATATTTTTATTTTCTAAAACTTCCTTTACACTTTGCAAATCACTGACTTGTGTATAAATAACATTATCCTCATCTTCAATCTTAATATCCTCTGCTCCAGCATCAATTAGCTCTAACTCTAGTGTCTCTTTATCTATGCCTAGGTCTTTTAACTGTATTTTCTTAAAACTAATTACACCAAACTTATCAAAATTCCACATTACTGATCCTAAAGAGCCACCGTATTTAGTGAATATATGTCTAATTGAAGCTGCGCTCCTGTTCTTATTATCAGTTAAACATTTAACAATAAATTGGGAATTAATTGGACCTATACCTTCATAATATAATTCTTCAATCTGATCTCCTGCTAATTCTCCAGTACCTTTTTTTATCGCTCTTTCAATATTATCTTTAGGCATATTAGC
>Ga0136558_1001502_pt1 | contig 11786 bp, 12 predicted proteins | sample AntRauTorckE6833_FD_101391 | JGI IMG/M metagenome (GOLD analysis project Ga0136558, IMG submission 101391) | Saline lake microbial communities from Rauer Islands, Antarctica - Metagenome Torckler E6 #833 | ecosystem: Environmental > Aquatic > Non-marine Saline and Alkaline > Saline | place...
AAAAAGTTCACGATCCCATTCACAAAACTTCACGCAGATGAAATCAAGTGGCTCGACGAAAATCACCCAATCCCACCACCGCCGGGACAAGAGTTTTTCAACCCGGTAAATGTCTATACAGCGCTCTCATTTGGCGACTCGATGAATGAAACCATCGACAAGCTGGAAAAGTGCGAAGAGGTCAAAGCCACAATGGCGCGCACGCTCTTTGGTCGCGGCGGCATCAACGGTGTCTTTCGCGCCGTCCACAAGATGGGCGGAGTCGATGCCAGCATTTACTACGGATGGGATGACGCCAATAAACTCAAGGAAGTCTCCGCTCGATCCACCGCCTACCCTCAATCAGGATTTAAAGAAAAACTCATCCCCTGCTACAGCGAATGCGTCATTCTCTTAAAATCCAAATTTGGTGATCCCACTGGCGCTGTCAAAAAAATGGACATCAACAGCATTCCTAACAAAGGAATTTCATTCACCCACTATTGGGCACTCAAAGAAGGTGGGTCTGCATTATGCGGCGTCGGCCACGAGGATGGAAAATACAACGTCATCGTTCGCTTCACCACCGACGAGCATTGACCAACCACCGATCACATGGCCGAACTGGACCTCTTTTCCCAAGCGGAATCCAATCACCCAGAACAGCGCATCCAAGAACTACGGAAGCTGATTCGGCACCATGATGAACTCTATTACAATCAGGCGACACCTGAAGTCTCTGACGCCGAATACGACAAGCTATTTCGTGAGCTAGAAGACCTCGAAGCAAAGCATCCTGAATTCGACAACCCCAACTCCCCCACCAAGCGTGTCGGAGGAAAACCCATCGATGGCTTTGAGCAGGTTCAACACGTGGTCCCCATGCTTTCCATCGATGATGTCTTTGAATTGACTCCCGAAGCAGTCGAAAAACTCACCGACGACGAAGTTAAAAAAGCAGGGACAAGATGTGCTGAACACGAACTAATCCTCTTTTACAAACGCCTGCAAAAAAACCTCAGCAGCGCAAAGGTTCCAGTTACTATAGAACCTAAAATCGACGGAGTTGCTGTATCGCTCCTCTATGAAGAAGGTGTCCTCGTCTACGCTGCCACCCGTGGCGATGGAACCACAGGCGACAACATCACACACAACGCCCGCACCATCCGCAGCATCCCGCTGAATTTACCCAAAGGCCATCCGAGCACCCTGGAGATTCGCGGTGAGATCTTCATGCCAAACCAAGCGTTCGCCGACATGAATACTGAGCGCGACGAAGCCGGACTTCCGTCGTTTGCCAACCCACGCAATGCCACTGCGGGCACATTAAAACAACTGGATCCAAAAATCGCGGCTCAACGACCGTTGGCATTTCTCGCGCACGGGCTTGGTGCTTATGAAGGGCCCGAGTTGGAAACTGAACACGACTTCCACAAGCTATTGGAAAACCTCGGCATCCCGCGCAACCAACCAGTGATCAACGCCGTAACCTTGGATGGTGTGCTCACCGCCGTTGCAGACATCGATGAGCAACGCCATGAACTCGACTACGGCACCGATGGCGCCGTCATCAAAGTGCTGGATCGGAATCAACGGGAAACCTTGGGATTCACCTCGCGAGCACCCCGCTGGGCCGCTGCCTTCAAATTCCTCCCCGAGCAACAAGAAACCACACTCAACAGCATCAGCATCCAAGTGGGTAGAACCGGCGTGTTAACACCCGTCGCTGAACTGACACCCGTGCTCATCTCTGGATCCACTGTTTCACGCGCCACTCTGCACAATCAAGATGAGATTGACCGAAAAGAGATCCGAATCGGAGACAAAGTCTTGGTCGAGAAAGCAGGAGAAATCATTCCCGCCATCGTCAAGGTGATCCAACATGCGGACGATTCAAAACCCTTCATCCTCTTTGATTTTGTTGATGGCAAGTGCCCTCATTGCTCAGGCCCTATTGCACAGGAAGAAGGGTTTGTTGCTTGGCGTTGCACCAATTTTGAATGCTCAGCCCAAGCCGTCACACGCATCTCTCATTTTGCATCACGCAAAGCATTGGATTTGGATGGCGTCGGAGAAACCGTGGCTGAGGCACTCGTCCGTCGCGACCTGTGCAAATCTCCGCTCGACCTCTTTGATCTAACTGAAGACTCACTCGCCAACCTCAACCTCGGAACAGACGAATCGCCACGTCGCTTTGGAGAAAAAAACTGCAACAAAGTTCTCTCAGCATTAGAGACCGCGAAACAAAAGCCACTCAACCGCTGGTTATACGCAATGGGCATTCGCCACGTCGGTGAATCCGCAGCCAAAGAACTCTCACGCCTCCATCAAAACCTCCAAGAAATATCAGATTCACCCATCTTAACTGAGTTACTGAAAGACACACGGGCAGACGCAAAAAAGAAAAATGAGTTTTTGGCGAAGCACAACATCACTGGCGACGTTGGCAAAGCCGTTGCTGAAACTGTCATCAACTTCTTCTCATCAGAGGCGGGGCAACAAGTGATTAAACGACTCAACGAACTTAGCATTGATCCAGCATCCGATAATTACCTACCAATCATCGCTGACGCTGATCTATCAGCGATGCCATTACTGGATAAAACATTCGTCATCACTGGCTCACTAAGTATGGAGAGAGGGCAAATGAAGTCACTCATCGAGAGCAAAGGTGGAAAAGTCAGCGGGTCTATCTCTGGCAAAACTGACTACCTCGTTGCAGGTGAAGGTGGTGGATCCAAAAGAGACAAAGCCGAGAAATTGGGAGTTCAAATCATCAACGAAGACGAACTTGATCAATTGATCCAAGCATCGTGATTTTCGTTTTTCTTGCCGCTGAGTGCTTAGCGATTAGGCTCTAGGCGTGGCAGATGAATTCGAAAACGAATGGATGGTAGAATTGATGCGGGCACTGCAGGTGTCCGACGCATCCGCCGTATTGTCGATTGCTGAGTCAGTCCACTACGCTGACCTCGCATCACTTTACGAAAACCTCCACAACGACAAACGCGACTTCCTCCTCAAAACAATTGGCCCAGAACTTGCCACCAACGTTGTTGCTGAACTCCCCGACACCCTGATCGAAGAAGCTCTTAGCCACTTCAAGCCAGCACAGCTACGAGTGATACTCGGAAACCTCTCCGACGATGACCGGGTCGACATCTTCCAAGTGGTCAGCGAAGATACGCAGGTTCGATTTTTCAGCCTCCTGGGCCCACGCGACCAAGAACTCACACGCAACCTGCTCAAATACGAAGAGGACACCGCGGGTGGCCGCATGACCACACAGATCGGCCGCATCACCGCTGATATGACGGTCAAGCAAGCGATCACTGTGCTTCGCCGCGACCGCGAAGACGCAGAAACCCTCGCCCGAATTTTTGTCGTCGACGCCCAAGGCCGACTCGTTGGAAAGATTCGTTTACGCGAACTGGCGTTTAGCACATGGGACACCACCATTGGCGACATCATGGATGAGGCAGACGAAGCCATCCTCGCATCAGCCGACCAGGAAGAAGCTGCGCGTGCCATTTCACGATACGACCTCGTTGTCTTGCCGGTAGTCGATGAGTTTCACCACCTACTCGGCGTCATCACCTACGATGACGCGCTGGAGATTCTCCAAGAAGAGTCGACCGAAGACATGGAACGACTGGCTGCGATTAGTGGTGAACAATCTGAAATCTCTTATCTCAACACCAGCGTGCGACTTCACTATCGCCGGCGTGTTGCCTGGTTAGTTGGTTTGGCATTTGTCTCGATCGGTTCCGGCTACGTCATGTTCCAATACAGCGGAGTGCTCCAACAGGCCTTCGTCCTTTCTTTGTTTTTGCCCATGGTTGTCGCTGCTGGTGGCAACTCAGGTGGACAAGCGGCCACCATGGTCATTCGATCCATGGCGCTTGGTGAACTCAGCACAGGAAACGCCTTGAGGATTGCATGGAAAGAAGTGCGCACCGGCCTGTTTTTAGGACTGTCCCTTGGTATTGCCATGTCTGCCTTCATTGCACTCATTCTTCCTCACATCCAAAAAAATACCGGTGGCAACTTCTCATTTAGCCAATTGGCCATCGCTGTTGCAGTCGCCCTTACCGTTCAAGTTGTCTCAGCCACCTTATTAGGTGCCATGTTGCCGATTTGTGCTCGAGCCATCAAACTCGACCCCGCGGTTGTCTCATCGCCCTCACTCGCATCCACCGTCGATGTCTCTGGCATGTTGATCTATTTCACCATTGCTGGTGCCATCTTGAACCTCTGAGGGCTCAAGTTGGCGTTCATATTCATCAAATCTCCGCAAATCAGCGAGCCTACGAGCATTCCTTCGGTTTCATCGTAGAGGTTTTTCTTGAATCGTGGCGAAATCGCCATCATATACCCCGCATCGCCCACGCGATCAACCTGGAGAGGTGGCAGAGTGGTCGAATGCGCCAGTCTTGAAAACTGGAGAGCTCGTAAGGGTTCCGTGGGTTCGAATCCCACCCTCTCCGCCATCTGCTGGGATTAGCGTAGCTGGTGCATTCTGGTTCGTTCTCACGGTCATTGGTGCGTTGGTTGTTAAGGTTGATTTCGCATAGCTTCGCACCAGATGTCGTTGGTTTGTCAGAAATCCGTCAGGAGTCCTAGGTAAAACCTGTCACCAAATGCGGTCAATTTGAACCCCCGTCATTTCTCCGATGTTCGCTCTGCTATCTGGCGTGGCGCGATGAATCAGTGGGGATTTCATTTCAACACCCCACTGTCACAGAGCCTCTGGATGAATCAAGGCGATTTCCGCATAAGTCTCGCGCTCCGGAAAATCTACCACCCAACCGATCTCCGACCACATTGGCAGTGAAGCCTTTTGATCACAGACGATTCCCGCAGATGCACTAAAAACTCGATTATCCGTAAATCACCGCTTCCGCATTTTGCCCTTACCTTCAACGGGTGGCGTTATGATACCCGAGTCTGGAACAGACTCGGGTACTAGGATGGTGAGAGTTCGTCCATAGCTTCCCAAGCCTACAACTTCTTCCTTCATTTCCGCTCTAGGCGCTTTTGGGAACCATTGGTTGAGAAAAGAGCGATCCCGCACGACAGCGCCCGAACCGACCCAAACACGGTTAGAGCCGAGTCTGGACGTCGGTAAATTGACTGGAACTTTCTCACTTTTTCGGAGCCAATTTATTTCCGGTATGCGCCTGAAACCCGAAGAGGCCACCATGAATTCAACCACACCAGCACGGGCTACCACAACAGCGACACACTCATCAGTCACTTCGCAGTAACGGATGGAGGAGGCGACCAGAGAGCTTTCACATGATTCAGAAAGGAGCCTGATCGCGTCAAAGCCTGCCGGGGATTTTTTGATCAGCGGGCTGATCATTACCAGAGGCATTAGCAGCCCTGCTGCAAAAGTGTCAGCTTCCCTTTCATACCTGTCCTGAGAGATAAATCCAGATCTGGAGAAGTGCTCGCCTTCTTCGAGAATGGCGGCGGGGTGGCCGTCGAGGAAGTAGTGACCCAATTCATGGGCTATGGTGAAATTCTGGAATCCCAGGTTCTTTATCGCAGTCGAATAGCCGATTCCAAATGTGTCCCCGACCAACATCAGGAAGCCGGTTATATCAGGTTGTGAAGGCTTGAACTCGATGAGTCCGATTCCTAGATTCTCTGCAATCTTCTTTGGTCTGACAGGTAGGGAAGAGAGCAATCCACGTTCTTCGAGAACCTTGCTGGCCAAGATGTGGATTTCTCTCCTCCGGAATTGTCTGATCATTCGTTTCTCCTCCTGCGCTCCTCGTCTTTCTCCAACAGCATCTTGGCCATCGCCTCCAAGGTTTCAAAACTTTCATCCGTGAGATTCTCCGCGTGGCGGAATAACTGCTGCGCACGCGGTGCTGCCCCAAGACCCTGGCCATGCTTCTCCTCGTCTATTCGTCCAAGAAGAAAATCCACACTGACATTAAGTGCATCGGAAAGCTTCCTGAGATTTTCGAATGAAGGCGAACGTTGTCCGGTTTCAAAGTGAGAAACTGCCGCAGCTTGGAGTCTCGCCTTTTTGGCGAGGTCGGCTTGGGTCAATCCTCGGGACTCGCGTATCTGCCGTAGGCGGCTCTGAAATTGTGGTGACATAAAAATATACTTGACTGGAGCTATACGGTTTCGTAGTGTCTTCCGCAACGGTAAAAACATCTGGCGCTTCAGTCCGTTAACTATACGGAAACGACATAAAGAAGCAACTGAAACCGTGAATAAATCAAAAATAACCCAAACAATGCACTAGCGAAAAACAACCAAACCAAAATATGAAATCCACAATCAAAAACAAAACATACGACACCGAAACCGCCACTAACATCGCCGAGGCAAGCAATGACGCTCCGGGCAACGATTTCCGCGCTTGGTGGGAAACACTGTATCTCACCTCAAAAGGAAATTGGTTTCTCCACGCAAGAGGTGGGCCACTTTCGAAACACGCGGTGAATATCTACAATGGATCAACGTGGGGCGATTTCACAGTCCCAATGGATCGTGAACAAGCCCTTGCGTGGTGTTCTGAGAACAATGCTCAGGAGGCCATCGACAAGCATTTTAGCGATTTGGTCGAAGAAGCCTAATAACAAAAATCGGAGTAAGAGCGGTGGCCAATAATCCTTTAGTCACGCCGCTCTTCTCCGCAACCAATCCATTAAATAGGGCTTCCTGAAAAAGTCGGAAAAAATTCATGCAGCGCGTTGTTGGGAGTGGATTTCCAGGCGCAAGGGGAGCCGCGACTAACCCTGTTGGGTGTGCCTGCGGCATTTGCCGACTGCGCGGACTATCCATGCCTGACATTCCTGGAGTAGAGCACGCAAATACCTCAACACCGTGTCGAGGTTCAGCGCGATCAGGCCGATGGTGACTACTGTCCTGCTAGTGACGGCCAGTTTGGCCATCACCCGTTGCAGGGTGCCTTTGCGTTTGGCGTTGCCGAACTTGCCTTCGATCGGGATGCGGTCGGTTTCGTCCTGCCTCTGCCGTTTTTTCTCTTCGCGGGTGAGTTGTCTCGGGCGGCCGAGGGGCTTTCCGCTCAGGCGGATCCCCCGCTCTTTGCACCAGGCGCGATTGGCGCGGGTCTGGTAGATCTTGTCGGCGTGGATGCTGGCGGGGTAGTGGCCGAGGCGTTGGCGGAAATTTTCGGCCTGCACGCTCAGGTCGGAGGTTTCGTTGTAGGCATCCCATGAGAGGCGATCCATCAGGATGAACCCGTCCACGTGGCTGGCGGAAATTTTCGCTCCGAATTCCACGCGCTGCGCCGCCTTGCCGCGCACGATGGGCCTGACGTGCGGCTGGCTGATGCTCACGATGCGGTCGGCGACGCGGTGGCTGCGCTGCTGATACATTTCGAGCTGCTGGCCATAGGCGGTGTGGATGACCATGAGGCATTTGTGCCAGTATGGCTTGAGGTTTGCGAGGCTGGCCCCGCTTTCTAAGAGTTTGTCGATGTGGGCGAGGTTGCGTTTGACGTAGCGGAGCTGCTTGCCGATGGCGGTGCGGATCTTGTTGCGCCTTGGCTTTTTGCAAAGCGCGGTGGCGAGGAAGTCTTTGCGGGCTTTGCGCCGGTAGGTGCGGGGCTTTGCGGTTTTGCCGGGTATGGCGGCATGGAGGTCGTCGATGATGCGCTCGGTTTTTTCGCGGGCATCGTTGAGGATTTTCAGGTCGGTGGGATAGGTGATGTCGGCGGGGGTGCAAGTGGCGTCGATGAGGAGCTTGCCGTTCGGTGCGGCCTGACCAAGGGCGCTTTCGCTTTCGCTGTGGTCTGGTTTTTGTCCGGGTGATGAGGCGGGTGGTTCGTCGGAGGGATGGCTTTGTTGACGCGCTGCGCTGATGATGGCGTGGTTGATTTTTTCGAGGGACGCGGGGCTGATGCGTTTGCGGAAGTGAACCATCATGGAGGGGTCGAAGAGGTCTTTGCGAAGGTATTCGTGGAGACCGAGGAAGTATTGGAGGTAGGGGTTTTCGCGGATCTGGGCGACGGTTTCCTCGTCGGTGACGCCGAGGCGTTCCTTGATGATGAGCGCGCCAAGGGCGATGCGGCTTTCCTTGGCGGGTGCGCCCATGCCGCTCTCGGCGAAGTTGGCGCGGTAGTCTTCCCCGGCAAGGTGCCATGGGATGAGGCGGGCGAGTTTCACCCAGCGGTTCTCAAGGTCGAGCTTGCCACCAAACGGGAGGTAGAAGTCGGGCAGGGAAGGCTGTTGATCGGCGCGGTACATGATTACTATATACGTAGTAGGTGCACGGTATTTTTCAGTGATAGCAAAAAATCCGTGCGCTTTTTTCAATTATTTCTAGCCGCTCGCCTTGTGAAACGGATGTTCGGGGCTTATTCAGGAAGCCCTATATACAATGAAAATGATGTCACACGCGTAATTGAATATGGTTATCCATACGATAGCGGATATTTCGAGGAGAAGTGCGTTGATTTCGACGTAAAACCTCCTCTTAGGATTGCCAAGCGTGACTATGATGGACTTTGTAACGTATGGATTGAAACGTTTTTCATACTAGATCAATCGGTATCCGATCGCAGTCGATGGGCACGGGACGAGGATCATAATATTATGAAGTTCGAGACCTATTCGGCTGCTAGAAAGTGGATCAATCAGGATAAGAAAAGTCACCACGGGTATGCTGACGAAAGGTATCCAAGAGGTTATTATCTCAAAGAACACAATGAAATTGCTCCCAGAGAATACAAAATCTGCGAGACTTTCGAATTCTGACAGGACATCTGATCATTGCATTGGTGCTGGCCGGAAAATCATCCATTAGTTCGCTGGCTTCTCTATTCTAACAAGTTATGACCGGGAAGAAGCTTCTTCCCGCGTTCGCACTTTGTTGCTCACTCCCATCTCTAGCGGGGACACCCCGCAACGCCCCGGAGAGACGACGCCATCCCACGTCCTGCACAAAGAACTTGGTGAGCCAGGGTCCCGGCCACCCCAAACCCCCGGCCTTATCCGGCCGAAAACGATGTTTCCGGCTGCCCGAATTCGGCAGGCTACTTGGGGGGCTCCCAACTCAAAGCACTTTCTTCAGTATGCTGGGGGACGAAACTAAGGCTACGGGTTTAGGCGTAACTCTCCCCACCTGATTTCGCAATATTCATATTACCAGAAGAGAAGGAACCTGAAGCTTAAAACCGGAAGGTGACGCCGGCTCCGACTCCGTAAACAGAATCCCAGAGAGCGGTCGCGGAAAAGGACTGCGAGAGTCTGTAGGATGCTCCAGTTTGATAAGACCAATCTTCGCGGGTGTCATACTCTGCCTCACCGAAGATACCGAGGCGTGGAGTGAGCATGAGTTCTCTTCCTACGGTAACACGCGCTCCGCCATCCGAATCGACCCAGGCCGAGGCGAGGAAGTTCACGGGGAGGAGGTAGCTGACGCCTGCGATCAGCCTTTCTGTCTCCCGGGTTCCGTTGACCCCTTCGCCATAGACACCGGCGAAGACCGATGTGAAGCGATTGATGTAGCGGTTGTAGGTAATGTCGGTTTCCCACGCGGTGCCTTCCACGCCGTCCCAGCCAGCTTCATAGTTCAGCATCACGCTGTTCATGATATTGGAAAAGACGAGTGTGCCTTGGGTTTCACTATTGAGGGCATCTACCATTCCGTAGAATTTCCAGGTCTTGTCCGCGTAGAGGTCGGCCTGTGATTCCACAGTGGCCGCATCCGGGGTGAAGCCGTCGTATTTCACGACCCGCGCCATGCCGCTGTCCATGTGGTAGAGAAGGTGGCAGTGGAAGAACCAGTCGCCGAATTCATTTGCCTCGAATTCGATGACGGTGGTGTTCATCGGCTCGACGTTCACTGTGTGTTTGAGCGGTGAGCGTTCTCCCTGGCCGTTGATCACGCGGAAGAAATGGCCGTGAAGGTGCATGGGGTGATGCATCATGGTTCGGTTGATCATGATGAAACGGACGACCTCTCCCTTTTTGATAAGGATGTCATTGGAGGGAGCGAGAATGCGGTTGTTGATCTGCCATACGTATTTTCCCATATCGCCATCCAAGGTCAGGCGAACGTCGCGGCGTGGAGCGTCGGCTGGGAGTTCGGTGTTTTTAGTGGCCCGTAGGTTTTTGTATGGCGAGAAAGGGCGGTAGCGCGACATCATGCTGTCTGAAGCTTGTAGCGGATAAATGGCTGCGTCTTCTCTGAGCAAAAAGTCATACCATTTCGGCGGATTCTGTTTCAGACCGCTGTCTTTCATTCCGTCCATGGCACCCATTCCCTTCATGTCCGCCATTCCGCCTCCATGGGAACTGTGGTCCATCCCACCTTTCATCTTGTCGCCCTTCATGGCGGACATGTCCATTCCGGCCATATCATCGGAGCTCATTTTCATGCCGCCCATCTCCATTCCGCTCATGTCCATATTCATTCCGGGCTGGTCGAATTTCCCGGCATCGACATCGCGATTGGTCATTCCCATCGATCCACGAGGAGTGAGAGCGAACATGCGTTTCCAACTGAACATGTCCATGGTGTCGTAGAGAAACGGCTTGGGCATATCGGGTGCGGCATGGCGCTCGCCACTTCCGATCCAGAGGGACGAGTGACCAGAGCCATCGTGGGCGGTAGCTCTGAATTCATAGGCTCCGTTGGCCGGGACTTTTATGATCACGTCGTAGGTCTCGGCCACGCCGATGAGTAGAGGTTTTTTCATCACCAGAGGCTCAACGGGCTGCCCGTCAGCAGTGACAATTTTCATAGGCCCGCCTGCATACTGGAGGTGAAAATAGCTGGTAGCCGAACCATCGATGATGCGGAGACGGATTGTTTCGCCGGGCTTGGCTTTTAGTTCACTGGATTGCTTTCCATTGAGCAGAAAAGCGTCGTAATAGACATCCGCAAGATCCATTGGCGGCATACGCATCGCCTCGCGTTTCCAGAATTCACCGAACTTGCCGGTCTTCATGGAACCAAGAACCGTCTGGCTTGATTTCTTTTCAACAGCCATCCATTCCGATCCACGACGGAGCAATTTCATCACTGCATCCGGCTTGCGGTCTGTCCAGTCGGAGAGGAGAACCACTTGATCCTTGGTGGCGCCATGTTCCGCGTGATTTGGCGTGATGACGATGGAGCCATAGACGCCGAGCTGTTCCTGAAAATGGCTATGGGAGTGATACCAATAGGTGCCTACCTGCCGGATCGGGAATCTGTAAGTAAACGTGCTGTGCGGAGGGATACCGGGAAAGGTCACTCCCGGAACGCCATCCATTCCAGGAGGAACTAGCAAGCCGTGCCAGTGGATGGAGCTGGTGACATCCATGTTATTAGTCACATGCATGACGGCGGTGTCACCCTCCCGGAAGCGGAGTGTCGGGCCGGGAATACCACCGTTGACGGTCATTCCCATTTTGGGTTTTCCGGTGATGTTGAGCTCCTGCTCAGCGATGGTGAGGTTGTAAACGACTTCTTTGGCTGACGTGAAGGCGGCAAAGAGAAGTAGGATAAAATGGAGAAAAATAGTCGGTTTCATAGGTTCGGTAGTTAGGAGTTGGGAGTTAGTTTTTGCTTTCGAGGTCTTTGATTAGGGCTTTCATTTCCGCGATTTCCTTGCGTTGAGCTTCGATGATGCTGTCTGCCAGTTCACGGACGCGGGGGTCGGAGATATTGGCTCTTTCGCTGGTGAGGATGGCAATCGAGTGATGGGGAATCATCGCCTTCATCCAAGAAACATCCGTAACGGTTGCCTGACTACGGACAAGCCAAAGGCAGATCGCGAAGACGGCTCCGGCTCCGCCAAAAATGGCAAGGTTAGCGATCTTGTTCGAATA
>Ga0136558_1001504_pt1 | contig 11770 bp, 3 predicted proteins | sample AntRauTorckE6833_FD_101391 | JGI IMG/M metagenome (GOLD analysis project Ga0136558, IMG submission 101391) | Saline lake microbial communities from Rauer Islands, Antarctica - Metagenome Torckler E6 #833 | ecosystem: Environmental > Aquatic > Non-marine Saline and Alkaline > Saline | place...
GGAAGTTCGAGTTCAAGACAGGCTGAGATTGATAACCTACAGCAGACAGTTCAGGACCTATTGAGTGAACTTGGCGAATTGCAAGCCGAACAAACTGCGCTAGAAGCGATGCAGGCTGAGATTGACGCTTTGAAAGCAGAACTCGTAGAACGTGATACTCAAATAACTGCTTACGAAACCCAGGTAGGTCAGCTAACTGAAGAAATTTCCAATCTAGAAACAGATAGTGCTGAGATGGTTTCTAAAATTGCTGAGCTAGAGACCTTGAATCAGCAACTTACAAGCGAACTGACTGCCAGAGAGAATGAAGCGAGTGAACTAGCTGACCGTGTCAGTGAGCTGGAGAATGAAAAAACAACACTGGAGAATACGATTACAAGTCTGACCCAAACAATAGCAGCGAACACAGAAGCAATCAGCGACTTGCAATCAGAATTACTTGCAGCAGAAGCAAATGCTGAAAACAAAGACGAAACAATTACAGAACTGGAGCAGACAATCTCCGACCTGGAAGATGAAAAAGCACTAGCCGCAGTAGCGCATAATGCTGAACAAAACGCACTTCAGGCAGATATTGAAGCTAAACAAACTGAAATAAACAATCTGCAGACACAGGTTGATAATCTTCTGTCTGCCGTTGAAGCAAATGAAATTCAGATTATTGAGCTGCAAAGCACGATTGCCACCCTTACGGCTGAAATCCAAAGTCTAACAGAAGCAGCAAACGCTGCAGAAGCATCGTATCTACAACAACTGAGTGATTACGAAGCTCAAACCATTTTACTGCTAGACGAAATTGACTCACTCAACATCGACCTAGACGAACTACGAGTCACAACCACCAATCGCATTGCCGAGCTCGAGGCAGAGATAGAAGAACTCAATACCGAACTGATTGGGTGGCAAGACTTAGCAGTAGCACAAGCTAGTTTAATATCTGAAGCAATTGCATTACTTGAGAATTTTCAGGCAGAAATTGCTGCGCTTGAAGCTATGGTAGACACTTTAGAGGCTGAGATAGAGGCACTTGAAGAAGAGAATGATGAGTTGGAAAACATAGTTAACGGACCACCAGTGGACTGTGTGCTTGAATCAGCCAGCCTGTCTGAAGGAGCTACGTTGGTATTTTGCTCCCCGAGTGGACCTATCTTAGTCGGTGAACCGTTTTCAGTTTTAGTTGGCATTGATTCTGGTAGTAGCGACATAAATGCTGTCGCGGCAGAGATTTACTTTGACACGCGTATTTTAACAGTATCTGGCATTAATCACTCCCAATCAGACTTTTCACTTAGGACTACTGAACCAAGCTACACCAATGCCACCGGTATAATTGAATTTGGGTTAGGGTCCCCATCTCCACTATCGGGCACATCGACACTACTGGCACTGCAGTTCATACCAAAAAAAGCCGGAACGACAACTCTCGATGTACTCGCTGCCGCACTTACTTCAGACGGTCTTGGTACAGATATTTACACTGAAAGTGAATATCCAGTTTACGAAATTGAAGCGCTACCATATGATGCGACACTAAACTTCAGTTTGTCACCAAATAATCCAGATGCAACCACTATAATTGTAGAAGATGATAGAAGAACAAACGATATTACGGTTCTATCATTCCAAATAGAAGCAGGGGAGGGCGATGTAAGTCTGGAGCAAGCTGTGATTCGATTTGATGCAACTGACGGTGTGGTAAGCAGTATTGTAGACGACGCAGACCTGAGTATAAACGGTCAAACGTTTAGGCGAGACCGAGTAGAATTAATTGATGCAAACCCTGGGTCAGAATGGTGGTACTTTGATATTGATTCTGATGTCAGACTAGAGGAGGGAGTTGGGTTAGATGCAGACCTACAAATAGACTTTAAAAATCAAGCAGATAACTACAACATAGGCCAGACTATATCCGCTTCAGTCGACCTGTATACTCGTTCACTCTGGGAAGCTGATGGATATGATGCACTGGACCCTGCGACTGATTTTGTCGGTACAGCAATTGGTGAAACTCACACATTAATTTCTGAAGGTCTGCTCATTTCAAATGTTGAAACTTCTGCACGAGTAGAGGGTGATGGTAATAATGTCGGTTTATTCACTATTGAGTTTGATGTAACTGCTGTGGAAGACGATTTCTACTTTACCAATAATGCTGGCACGTTAGGTATAACAAACGGCATTCAGTACAGTATTGATGGTTCTAGTGCGGTTCAAAGTGTCTCAGCAGCGGTAACTAGTACAGCTAATAGACAACAAAATGGTGTGTTTGTTATACGTGAAGGTGAAACCGAAACTGTAACGTTGAATGTAGCAATCCAAGTGACACAAGCAGGTTTCTACAGATTAGTGCTAGAAGACTTACTTTTCACAGACAACTTTAACGGAGTAACTAATACACGTTCAACTGTACTGCTAGACTCGTTGGATATGGAAACTGATAATATTGTGGTTCAAGGTAATTGAAAGAAAAACTGAATATCGACGGCAACTTTAAGAGTCGACTAATGAGTGGAAAAACAGATAAAAGAACTACGACTATCTGATTGAGATGAAAAGGGTAATAAAATTACATTAATATGCTGCTTTCAAAGACAAATTTTCTGACAGCCTTAGGGTGCAACAAAAACGCCTGGCTAAAGGTGCATAATCCAGATGTCTACAACAGGCAGGGTTTGACTGACTTCGACTTAAATATTATTGATACTGGAAACCTGGTTGACGAACTGTCTCGTGAACTATTCCCTGGAGGCGTACTAGTAGAAGACCGAACGGATGCAACGTACACCAATGAACTTATCGCTAATAAAACTTCTGTAATCTACCAGCCTGTATTTGAGACAGATGAGTACCTAGCCGTAGCTGACATTATTGTCTGGAATGAAGCTAATCAAACCTATGACCTCTATGAAGTAAAATCTTCTACAGCAACTGCAGATGGCGAAGGAGGCAGAAAGACCGCAGAGTATGTTATAGACCTAGCGTTTCAAAAAGTTGTGTTAGATAGTCTAGGAACACCTATTTCTTCATACAATTTGGTGCGACTTAATAAAGAGTATGTTCGTTTCGGCGCACTATCAATTGCTGAGCTGTTTATCAAAGAAGACTTGACCGTAGAGGTTGAGGCAGTAACAGAAGATATTAGTGGACAGATGGCTGGAGTCAGAGAATATATTGAAAGGAACATCGAACCCGCTGGTCCCTGTGACTGTCTATACAAAACTAAAATCAATCACTGCGGTACGGCTTGGTATTCGCTACCAGATTTACCAGACTACTCGGTCCACAGAATCTCTCGTATCAATAAAACTAAATTAGGGAATCTCATTGATAGTGGAGTATTGGATATAAGTGATGTCCCTACAGACTTTGAGCTATCTGCTATTCAAAGACGACAGGTAGATACAGCCCAGTCAGGAAAAGTAACCGTAGATACAGAAAGCCTGGAGACATTTCTGGAGCAATTAGAATACCCGCTAGCATTTATCGACTATGAAACATATCCCTCTGCTATCCCACAATTTACTGGCTACCGTCCATACCAACAAATACCGTTTCAGTTCTCGCTACACGTCATAGATGAACCAGGAGCAGAAGTGCGTCACATGGACTTTATTCATACTTACAAGACAAATCCCGATGTTGCGTTCTTAGAAGCTATGCAGGCCAATCTACCGTCTTCTGGGAGTATTTTAGTGTGGAGTCAACGATTTGAAAAAGGAATTAACGACCAGCTAGTGCAAAGGGTTCCTGAATACGACACATTCATCACAGGAGTACAGGCTAGAATAGTAGACTTAATCGAACCGTTTGATGGCAACAAAGCCGTGTATTTCCACCCAGAATTTTATGGCAAATCATCAATCAAATTCGTACTACCTGCATTAGTTCCATCTATGAGTTACAAAAACCTAGTGGTCCAAGATGGTGGAATGGCGGCAGATACCTGGAACCGAGTAGTGTCTGGAGAATTTACTACCGAAGATGCACAGGCAAAAATAGAAGCTCTCCGTGAATATTGCACCCAAGATACTTTGGCGATGGTAAAAATCTGGGAGATACTAAAAAATTATATAGCATGAAATTAAAATCTTTAAAGATAAAGAATTACCGTTCGTACGTAGGAGAACATAAAATAGACTTCGATGAACGCTTCACTGCTTTTATTGGAAAAAACGACGCAGGTAAGTCAACGGTATTTGATGCTCTTGATATTTTTATAGGTAACAAGAAGCCCGACATAAGCGACTGGTCTGTTACAGGTGAAGAAAAAATTATTGAAATTACGGCAATATTTTCGCACCTACCTGTAGATATAGCTATTGATTCTAGCGCCACAACAAATTTAAGTGATGAATATCTTTTAAATTCTGATGGCAACCTAGAAATAAAGAAAGTTTTTAAATGTGGAGCTTCTGTTGCTGCTCCAGAAGTTATTATTGTGGCAAACTATCCAAACCAAGAACAGATTTCTGTTCTACATCATTTAAATAATAAAGGGTTAAAAGAGATGGGAGAAAAGATTGGTGTAACTGTAAAAGATAAAAAAATTAATCACCTTTGGCGAAAGAGTATCTGGGAAAGTGTAACGGATATGAGAACAGAAACAACCGAACTTAAAATAGAGGATTTTGATACAAAAGCAAAAGCAATTTACAAGAAGCTCGAAGAATATATGCCATTAGTTTTTGTTTTTCGTGCTGATAGAGAAATGACAGACTCAGAAGCTGAAGCAAAAGACCCAATGCAAATTGCAGTAGCTGAAGCACAGCTTGCACTGCAAAGTGATATCGAAACAATTCAAAATAAAATTCAAGAACGTGTTGACGCAGTGGCGTCTCTTGCTTTGGAAAAATTACGAGAAATGCACCCAACACTAGCATCACAACTAAAGCCAGTACATAAATCAAAACCAAAGTGGAGCTTTGATTACAAGATTGAAGACGACAAAGGAGTAGCCCTTAACAAGCGGGGTAGTGGAACTAGAAGGTTAGTACTCTTTAATTTTTTCAGAGCACAGGCTGAACAAGCAAGCGAGAAACAAGGTAAAGGAATTATATACGCCATTGAAGAACCAGAGACCTCACAACACCCTGATAATCAAATACTTGTAATGGAAGCTTTGTCTGAGCTAACACGTGACCCATCTCGCCAAGTAATGATTACCACACACTCGCCTGAGCTTTTAAAAATGGTTGCGAACAACTTTGATGACGGTATCAGATTCATTCAAACTGATGAAGATGAAAATCGTGAAATCATTAGTGACAAATCTGCGTTACCACTTGCAGCTAAAGCTCTTGGCATCCTTTCAAAACAGATGTTCGGTGCAGCAGAGAAAGTTGTGCTTGTTGAAGGTAAGGGTGATTGTTTCTTTTTATCTCACTCAGCGAAAGTGATGAAAAATGCTGGAGAAATCACTCAAACCTTGGAGGAAGCTAAGGTTGCACTTTTACCTGTAGGAGGATGCCACCAGGTTATGCAGTGGGTTGAATCTGAAAAATATAAGGAACTTGGTTTTTCTACTTTTGTTTTTCTTGATTCAGATAGAGAGTCATCTTCTGAGCCGCAAACAAAAAGTGAAATCCTAATTTCAGAGTTAAAGGACCCGTTACTATTAGCTGGATTTGTTACAAAACGAAGAGAGATTGAAAATTATATTAATCCGGAGCACACGGGAGTAAAATATAGCTCTTTTGATGATGCAAAGTTGTCCATCAGTATTCACAATAATATCTCTCAAAAACAAGTTATATTTGATTATTGGGAGAAAATAACTGCAGATGATATGGATGAAGAAATAAAAGCAGTTATCCGCCAAATATTAAATTAAATTGACAGTATCTTTATCGTGACGTAAACCACAGCTAAATAAAGTATTAGAAGGCTATAAATGATAATATCAGACATATGTCTACGAAAAGAAAGCCGGATTTAGATGTGACCGACAAGCAAGACTCACTGGCACAATTACAGTCATTTCTAAACAAACTGTTTCAGTTTGAATCACAAGACCTGGATTTTGGTGTATATAAAATTCTTCACTACAAGCGCAAAGAGGTGAAACACTACATCGACACTCTGTTGGTGGATACAGTAAAGAAGGAACTCAGTACTCTTACTGAATCGGAAGCAGAACATATTGATAAGCAGCTGACTGAACTAGCTAACGACGGATTGGTGGGTGCGTGGATTAGCGCAACTGGGAAAACTCAAAAAGACGCTCTGGTTGCCAGCGATGCACAAGGTCGTATCAAACAATATCAGAAGCTAGATAAACAGAAGAGAACACTTACGGTCTCCAAAGAAACTGAGAACCAAATTTACAATCATCTGACGACTTTCTTTTCTCGTTACTACGATAAGGGTGATTTTGTTAGTAAACGACGCTTTGGGAAGAGTGAGAAGTATATGGTCCCTTATAACGGCGAGGAGACACATTTTCACTGGGCAAACCATGACCAGTACTACATAAAATCATCCGAAACGTTCGAACAATATTCGTTCAAGCTTGGAAATTACCCTGTGCGCTTTAAACTAACTGAAGCAAAAGTAGAGCAAGGAAACGTCAAAGCTGACGAACACAGTTTTTTTATACTGTCTGAAGCAGTCCCGGTCATTACTAAGCAGGAAGTAGTTATATTTTTTGAATACCGGCCCTTTACTGCAGAGGAGAAAAAAGAATATACTGGCAACAGCAAACAAGAAGCTGCGAATGACGCTGCGTTTGAGTCACTAAAAAAGACTATCGGCAAAAATCCTGAGACTGCTAAGCTATTCACGTCAGACTCTGACAGCGAGGCCCCAGTCTTGTTAAAGAAGCTGCGACACTACACTCGCAAGAACACATATGACTTCTTCATCCACAAAGATTTAAAAGGCTTCCTTACTCGTGAACTAGATTTTTACATCAAATCAGAGCTTATTAACGTAGACGATTTGTATGTGTCAGATGCCTCTGAGCACTTCGAAGCACTGGAACACAACTTCCGTACCATTAAGGTATTTAAAACCCTCGCCGACAGTATTATCGCATTCACGTCGCAGATTGAGGAGTTTCAGAAGAAGCTGTGGGAGAAGAAGAAGTTCGTAGTGGGTACAGAGTGGATAATCACTTTCGATAGATTAGTCGATTATGTTGGTGAAGATGCTGCCAGACCATTTCTAGCACAAGCCCTTAAAAACAAAGAGCAGATTACTGAATGGCGGAGTCTTTTTGGTAGAGAACATACACCTGACATGACAGCTATTGCGGAGGCAAAAGGTGAGAGTGGCTACAAGAAATTACCAATAGATACCGTTCATTTTGACCAACAGTACAAGGAAGATTTATTAAATGTATTATCTGGAAAAGTGGATATTGAAGAGGTTAGTGATGGACTCATAATTCACTCTGACAACTATCATGGCTTGTTAAATCTGCAAGAGAAATATCGTCGTGGAATAGATTGTATACACATAGACCCGCCTTACAACACTGATACTAGTGGTTTTCTATATAAAAACTCTTTCCGCCACTCAAGCTGGATGACAATGATGAAAGACCGTTCGCTTTTGGCACAGCAGCTGATTAAGGATAGTGGAGCGCATGTAACTCATATTGATGAGAATGAATATGAGAAATTATCTTGGATTTATGACGAATCAGGACTAAATGATATGGGTACAATGATTTGGGACAAAGGTGCACCAGTCACAGGTACACACGGACTTGCTACTCAACATGAATACGTAATTTGGAGGTCAATAAATAGGATTAAAATAATTCACACAAAAGAACATGTGGAGTTGATGAAAAGCAAAGTTAAATCACTACTGAAAACACATGGTTCTGCAACTGAAGAAGCTATTAGTGAGTATAGAAAGTGGTTGAAGAAAACTAAAAAACTTTCTGCGTCAGAGGTGATTTACGATACTTTCGACGAAACCGGTGACATCTATCGTTCAGCTGATATGACCGCCACAGATTTTAGAACTGATTCAAAATATCATATCCCTTTAAAGCACCCAGTTACAAATAAGAAGTGTCCCGTGCCTTCTAATGGTTGGAGATACAAGCCAGAAACCCTGCAAAAATTAGTTCAAGATGGATTAGTTATATTTGGCTCTGATGAAAACAACACTCCACGAAAGAAAATGCGTTTATCTGAAAATCTTAGCAACCAACTCTCTTCGATGCTTCGTAGTGGTTACAGAGGTAAAAAAGAGTTAGACCAGCTAGGTATAGCATTCCCATTTGCACATTCTTCTGAAATGTATAAAAGAATATCACTCCCAGTGATGAATAAATCTAATTACGTTAAATTAGATTACTTTGCTGGTTCAGGGACATCATTTCATGCAAGTCAAAAGATTAATCTGGACCAAGAAATCAGAACGAAAACAATTTTGATTGAACAGGGAAGCTACGTAAAAGATATTATTTTACCTCGTGTTAAAAAAGTAGCCTATGCTTATGATTGGCAAGGAGGTAAACCTAAAGATGGCATTATGAATGGATTGGGATTGTTTATTAAGTACCAACGTTTTGAACAATACGAGGAAGCGTTGGAAAATGTAACCTTTAATGCCGATGAAGCTGGACAAGATGCATTGAAATTTAGTGACTACGTACCGAAGTATATGCTGAATTTTGAAACCAAAGACAGCCAAACTTTGGTCAACACTGAGGCAATGAAAGACCCCTGGAACTACAAGCTCAGGGTCTGGGACGGCTATACTTACGACACAGAAAAAGCTGTTGATGTCGTCGAGACATTCAACTACCTGATTGGCCTGCACGTAGCAAAGTTTGTGACCAAGGAATTGGAAAAGAACAAGTATCAGTTTGTACTTGGGCACACTAATGACGGTAAAAAAGTGCTGGTCATATGGCGAAGTGTGAAAGGTTGGAAAGCCGCTGACTACACCAAAGACGCAAAAGTACTCAAAGAGCAACTGAATGAATACAAATACGACAAATTGTATATCAATGACCAAGCAAATATCGAAGGGTACGAGCAGATTGAAGATGCATTTAAGCACCTGATGCTAAACTGATTATGCAACTTCAGAAACGGTTAGTATTATTCAATTACATTCTTGACCAGCTTGGTTATAGCGATTTTGAAACAGTTAGAAATGAATTTAACGGAAAACAGACCGGTGGAGTTAGCTCTGGCTTGTCTTACTTTGCTAGTGCTGTTCTGTCTAGGGACGGCAGGAAGGTTTCTGACCACGAGATTAGGCAATATGACGAAGCTATCCTAGGCTATGAGAAAAAGCTACGTGACAACCGAGCTGAACCTTTCTTGCACTTAAAGTACTACCAGTGGTTTTCACTACTATTTACCGAGTACTATTTTGACCGTTTTTCTAACAACGCTAATGGTCTTCTTCGTGATTTGAATGAGTATTTAGCAGCAAACCAAGAGGAATATGACCCAATCGTAGACTACGTAAAAGATGACCTTAAGAAGCTGGCCTACTGGATTAGTACCGGTGGAGGGAAAACTCTGCTGATGCACTGTAACCATTGGCAGATTACAAAGTATTTCCCGCACTGGGAGAATATTATTCTCCTGACACCCAATGAAGGACTCAGTCAGCAACACTACGAGGAATTTGAAAAAAGTGGCATTAAAGCCAAGCGATATTCTGGAAGTGAAGAGAGTTTGAAGACCGAAAAAGACGAAGTACTTATCATTGAGATAACAAAACTAACCCAACAGAAGGAGGGTGAAGGAGTTAGCGTCGACGTTGATTATTTTAGTGAGTCAAAAAACCTACTGTATATCGACGAAGGTCACAAAGGGCAGCGGTCCGAAGAACAAACCTGGAAAAAGCTACGACAGCACCTAACCAGAGGAGATGGGTCATTTACCTTTGAATACTCAGCTACATTCGGACAGATAATAACTAATGGTACCAAGGACCTGCTCCAAGAGTATTCTAAATCAATTATTTTTGACTACTCCTACAAGCATTTTTACTTCGATGGCTACGGCAAGGACTTTACTGTATTCAACTTAGAAAATAAGCAGGCAGAATATAACGAGCATCAGAGAAAAGAGCTGTTCGCTGCCAGTTTACTGTCATTCTACGAGCAGCTAGTTTTGTTCGAAAAGTTTAGCGATGAACTTACTGAATACAAAATAGAAAAACCACTTTGGGTGTTTGTTGGTAGTAGAGTAATTGGAAGTACAGGCAGCATGACTCAAGCAGACACTCAAAACGTATCGGACGTTTCTTTGATTGTGCACTTTGTATCTGAAATGCTAGAGAATCCCAAGTTGCTTGATGCTCAGATTAACAAGCTACTTACAGATACATCCAGCTATAAAGACCAGGACGGGGAAGAAATATTTAAAGATTCGTTTGAATACTTAAAAAAGAACAAGCCCAAAGCGGATGCCGTGCTTCGTAAAGTATTCCATGGGGTAGGGTCCCTAGAAGCCTATACAATCAAAAATGCCGAAGGTGAAATCGGACTTAAGGTGAAGAGTAGTAAAGACAACCGATATTTTGCGGTCATTAATATTGGTGATGTAGCCAAGTATGGAAAGAAGCTGGAGGAAGAAACAGACGGTAAATTGGTTTTACAAGAAGATGTGTTTACCGACTCATTATTTCATTCTATATCAGACACTGAATCGTCTGTTACATTGCTTGTGGGTGCAAAGAAATTCATTGAGGGCTGGAACTCCTGGCGAGTATCTAGTATGGGATTGCTAAATATCGGACAAAGCGAAGGAACACAGATAATCCAGCTATTTGGGCGAGGTGTGCGTCTAAAAGGAAAGGCTTTTTCATTAAAGCGAGAGGAAGCAGATGCGCCGTATCATATCCGTGCTCTACAGAAGATTTCAATCATGGGTCTCAATGCCTCCTATATGAATAGTTTTCTCGACAAAATTGGCAAGGAAGTGCCTGAATATACTGAGATTTCTATTCCAGTGACGTATAACCAAGAGCGAAAGTGGAATAACCGATTATTGACTTTTACTGCAAGCGAGAAGGTGGATATAAAAGGAGAGGTAGTTGAACTGACATATAAAACAAACGTAGCAAAGAGAGTCACCTTAGACCTGCGTAGCAGGGTCACTTTAGGAACAGGTAGTAGTGCACAAAATACAATTGGGGCACAATCTGTTACCACTTCGGAAACAGTGAAGACTAATATATTTGCAACCTATCACAGCTTTATTGACATGGGAGGGTTGGTGCTAGAAATTAATCGCTTTAAGCTGCTCAAGGGTTACCATAACTTGATAGTCAATAGTAAACCTGTGTCGGAGCTTCTTCTTAAGGGTGGGTTTTCAATTTATACACAAACAAACCAATTTGGACTTCCCGAAGCAATAGACGGAAGTCTGCAAAGAGCAGCAACTGTCATAGTGAAGGATTACGTAACCAAGTATTATTCTGACTATGAGAAACAGTTCTTGTCACAAAATACTACTGTACAGACACTAGACAAGAAAAAGCACGAAGAATTGTTTCCAGAACAGAAGGAAATCATTATTAGAGTACCAAAGAGCAATAAAGCATTCGTAACTGCTGTAGAAAAGCAGGTTACAGAATTAGCCAAAAAAGATAACTCGACACTGCCATCACTACATGTCGACCAGCACCTCTACTCACCAGTAGTAACCTACCCGAAGTCAAAGGAGCAAAAAGAAGTAAAGTCAGTACCAACAAGACTAAATGAAGGCGAAGATATCTTCCTGAAACACTTAAGGGAGTATATTCAAGAAGATGCTGCACGAGCAGACGGTGGAAAACTTAAAGGGAC
>Ga0136558_1001505_pt1 | contig 11766 bp, 11 predicted proteins | sample AntRauTorckE6833_FD_101391 | JGI IMG/M metagenome (GOLD analysis project Ga0136558, IMG submission 101391) | Saline lake microbial communities from Rauer Islands, Antarctica - Metagenome Torckler E6 #833 | ecosystem: Environmental > Aquatic > Non-marine Saline and Alkaline > Saline | place...
AGAGCTGGTATAAGCTTTTATGGCTATAATATCTTAGATCCACGTCATCAAAAATACAAAATAGCTCAACAACTTAAACCAGCTTTAAAAGTATATTCTAAGATTATTTCTATACAAAATATTAAAGCGCTCGAAATTGTTTCATATAATGAAAACTTTATCGCTTCTAAGGACACAGGTATTGCTGTAATTCCTTTTGGCTATAGCGAGGGTCTTTCCAGAAGTCTGTCTAATATTGGTAAATTTAAAATCATGCAAGAAAACAAATCTTTCCTGGCTCAAATTAGTGGTAACGTTTGTATGAACTTAACATGTGTAGATATAGAGCTAAATAAAGCTCAAGTAGGAGATAAGGTGCAAGTCATTTCCAATATTAGTAGTGATGATAATTCAATACTAAATATCAGTAAACTAACAAATACTATTGTCTATGAATCACTTATTAGCTTAGCTAGTAATATTAGAAGAAAAGTTGTATGAAAGATAAAAAGATAGCAGTTCTCTTGGGTGGAATTTCATCTGAAAGGGAAGTATCACTAAATACAGGCAAACAAATATCAAAAACCTTAGTGGATAAGGGTTATACAGTTTTTGAATATGATTCTAAGACAGATTTAGATAAGTTTAGATTAGATTTTCAAAAAGGAGTTTTTGATATATGTATTCCCGCCTTACATGGTAGGGGAGGAGAAGATGGTAGTATTCAGGGTTATTTAGAAACACTAAATATACCTTATTGTTTTTCTGGTGTTCAAGCAAGCGCTATAGCTATGAATAAAGAGATTAGTAAGGTGTTAGCAAAACAATTAGGTATTAACGTTTTAAATTCACAGTTAATAAAAAATCTAAAGGAATTAGATAGCGTCAATCTAAGTTATCCAGTAATAGCTAAACCTAATCAGGGTGGCTCATCAGTAGACATAAAAATATGTAATAATTTTAGTGATCTTGAGGTGGCTGTAAATAAAATTATTAAAAATACCGACCATGCTTTACTTGAAAGTTATTTAATAAATGCTAGGGACTTGACCGTTTCAGTGCTAAGTGTAGGACATAATATTAAAGCGCTTTCAGTTATGGAAATAATAGCTAATAAAGGTCAATTTTATAATTATGATTCTAAATATAGTCAGGGTGGTAGCACTCATATTTGTCCTGCCAAAATAAGTAAGGATATTTCTAAATTAGCTCAAGATTTTTCTGTTTTAATTTTTAAACTTGTAGATGCTAGAGATATAGCTCGTATTGATTTTCTTTATGATGAAAAAGCTAATAGATTGTATTTTCTAGAGATAAATACAATACCTGGCATGACAAGCACAAGTTTATTACCTGAAGCAGCTAAAGAGCGTGGGTATGAATTTATTGACTTATTAGAGTTAATTATTGGTAATCACATAAAATAATAATTATGTCAAGAGTAGTAAGAAAAAGAAAAAGACGAAAAGACTATCAGTTAAAAAGTTTTCATAATCCTTTTTTTCAAAATAGAAGAAAAAAGGGAAGTATTAGAGCTTCTAAGAGGTCAGCTTTATTTATTATAATAATTATAATTATTTTAGGTTTTAGTTTTTGGTTTTTTTATATTTCAGATACTTTTAAAATAAAAAACATTGAGATAAACGGTTTAAAAAGAGCTAATACAAATGAAGTTTTAACTGCAGTTAATAAGTTTAATGATAAAAAGAAACTTTTTGTGAGTCAGAACAATTTGTTCCTTTTAAATAAGAATGAAGTTAGGGATGAGTTAATTAGAGATTTTAATTTTTCTGATGTTAATGTAAGTAAAGAGTTATCATCTAAACTCATTATTGATATCACCGAAAGATCATATGAAGCTATTTTATTTGAAGAACAGAGTTATTACTATATAGATAGTGAGGCTTATGTAATTGATAAGATAAATGATTTAGAGTCTGTAAATCCTAGAAAGTATGCTATAATAGAAAATGAGAGTGATTATAAAATAATAAACAATAAAATAAGTTTAGGCGTGGATTCAATTAACTTTATTATAGAATTTTATAATAAAATCAAGCAAGACTCAAGCGATATAGCTATTGAAAAGTTTATCATTAAAAACAGTAATTCTAGCTTAAGTGCTCAAGTCATAAATGGGCCTATACTGTATTTAAATCTTGATAATAATCCGACTGAGCAAGTGCAAAACTTGATAATATTAAAACAAAACGAATTAAAAGAAGATTTTTTTAATAGATCGTATATTGATCTAAGGTATGGAGATAGGTTATTTTTAGATTAAAACAAGCATAATATATGGAATCATTATTTAAAACATTATTTGTGTTAGCAATTATAGTTTTCTGTCTATTAGTTATTGGTGTTTTTTTACTTCTTGTAAAGGTATTTCTTATCTTTAATACAGAAGTTAACCTACTTGGACTAACCATAACTTATTAGTTTGACTACTGAGTATTTTTTTTGCTATACTATAACTGAGTGTAAGGGATATTATACTCAGTTAATAAATAAGCTAAAAATAGCACTATAATCATCTTTATGATTTATTTACCCTATCTGGATGACTTCCTCTTAAATCTGAAAGTTAATAATTACTCTCAGGAAACAATCTATAATTATGAACGTGATCTTAATGTCTTTTTGAACTTTTTAAAGGATTCTAAGTTAGACTTTAATAAATTAAATAAAAAAGATGTACTTAACTATAAGGCACTTTTAACTTCAATTGATAGAACTACCGCTAAGTCTCAAAAAACAACAAAAAAACTTTCACCTTATTCAATCAACAGAATGCTTTCAGCTATTAGAGCTTATTTAAAGTATTTAATTGATAACGACTATAATGTTCCCCTAGCTCCAGATGCAATAAAAATGATTAAAACTATTAAGAAGAAATCACAAGTACCAGAATTAGAACAATTAGTCAAGCTTATTGAAGCACCTAATAGATTTGAAAAAAACAAAAAAATCGCTATTAGAAACCGTACTGTATTAGAAATATTATTTGCAACTGGACTTCGTATTAGCGAGTTAATTAATATAAAAATTACTCAGATTGATAAGGAGGGTAAAATTTTTGTTTTAGGTAAAGGTAAGAAAGAAAGGTTTGTTTATTTAACACCTAGAGCACTTGAACATCTTCATATTTATCTAAAAATAAGGCCTGAGAACTCCCCTTACCTCTTTGTTCCCTATCGTGGTCTCAACGCTGGTGTTAAGCATAAAAAGCTTTCCACTAACTATTTACAGGAAAGAATTAAAAGATATAGAGAGTACCTTGATATTAATATACCAGCTTCTGCCCATTCACTTAGGCATGGTTTTGCAACTTACTTAGCTGAATCAGGAGCCTCTCCCGCCGCCATACAAATACTTTTGGGTCACGAGTCTTTAGATACTACTACTAGATATGTTCATGCTTCAGATAAATATGCGCAAAAAATACATAAAAAATACCATCCTTTGAAATAAGAATTGTAATTTTATTGTTTATCTTATATAATATTAATGATTGTTTTTTTAAATTTTTGGTTAATGATTTTGGTTGAATTGTACCACCGGCTATATTATCGTCACAAATGATGATTAAGTTATTTATTAACATTTATGTTAATATAGAACTTATATAGTCGGTGGTTTTTTTGTATAAAAAAACTAGTAATAAAATACTAGCTTTATTTTATAAGGCTTTATTTAAGTTATACTAAGGAAGATAGTCTAAAGGATTAACAGGTATTCCCTCTTTTCTTATCTCAAAGTGTAAATGAGGTCCTGTAGAAAAATATCCTGAACCAGCGGTTCCTGGCATGCCTCCAGTTTTTCCAATAACCTGACCTTGAAAAACAAAGTCATCTTCACTAACATTTACTGCTGAAACATGTCCATAAACACTAGAATAAGCATCTCCATGAATAATCATGATATAAGCATAATTTCTAGTTCCATCAAATTTAACCTTAGCAACATACCCAGAAGCCGTAGCTCTGAGAGTACTTCCCTGTCCAGCTCTAATATCTATAGCCGGATGCTCACCTATTAAGTGTCTAAAAGGATAGCTAGGATCGTGAAAAGTTGAAGTAATATAGTTTTTTGTTACTGGCCAAGAAAAATCACTATCTAAAGCGTCAAGTTTATTACCTTCTAATTCTTTTAACCTCTGTCTAACTGTATGTTCTAAGCTTATAATTTCCTGTGAAGCCTCTTCTTGTTGTCTTTTTGCATCTGATAATAATTCTTGGTATTTATCTTCTTTTTCTTCAGTTTGTACTAGTAAATACTCCTTACTATTTTTTTCATACTTTAAGGCATCTCTTTTTCTTTCTAGATTCTGCTTAAGAGTAGCTAGCTCAGCATTCTTTTTTGCTTTATCTTGTCTGTTTATTTCTAATTTTTCCTTATTCTTTTTTAAATCATCAACACTAGAACTAATTTCCTTATTAGTATCTTCTAAATATTTTACTTGATTTAAAAATTTAGCTAAAGAGTCATTTAATAATAGTATTTCTAAGGTTGAAGCTTGATTCTGCTTATGAACCATTTTTAGTAGGTTTGCTAGATTTTGTTTTTCATTTTCAATCTTAGTATCTTTAGCTTGTATATCAAGTCCTAATTTTCTAATTTGGAGATTAAGCTCATCAATTTCAAGTTCTAATTCAATAATATCTAACTCTGTTTTGCTAATTCTATTTTCCAAAATAGCCATTTGATTTTCTAAAGTACTTTTTTCATTTTGGAATTCTTCAATCAATTTATTATATTTTTCTTGTTCTTCTTTAATTGTGTCTAACTGTTTTTTCTTAGCCTTTAGTTCATTATTTAGAAGTCTCATTTCAGCTGTACTTTCATAGTTACTTTGTGCCAAAACCTGACCAGAGATTGAAGCTACGGCCAGAATAAGGCAAAAAAGAATAATTATTTTAATTTGTTTATACATATCTCATTTATATATTAAAAGACTAATTATATTATATCATAATTAGTCTTTTCTGTTAATATTTTGAAGTACTTACTTTATATTATGTTTATAGCTCTTTTTATTCTTTTCAGACTTTTTTCTTTTTTTAGAATTGAAGATACCTCAAAAGGTCCTGGACTATTTTTTTCTCCAGTTAAAGCAACCCTGAGTGGCCAGAGATAATCACCAAGCTTTTTATCATTTTCTCTTAGATAATTAATTACAGTTTCTTCTAAATATTTTTCTTCCCACTTACTATCATCAATATTATTTAAAAAATCATATATTTCCTTTAAGTACACTTTAGTTTCATCTTTAGTACTTTTTTTCCAAACTAGCATTTCTGACTCATATTCTAATTCTTCTTGAAAAAAGAAGTTTATTAACTCAGGTAGTTCATCTAGCTTTTTAATTCTACTTTGCTCTAGTTCTAATATTTTTTTTAAGTAACCCAGATCTTTTAAATGAAAATCTTTTAAAAAAACTTTGGCTTTTTCAACTAATGACTGTGAACTTAAACTTCTTATGTAATGAGCATTAAAATAATCTAATTTCTCTCTATCAAATACAGCTGGTGATATTTGCATACTATTGATTTTAAACACTTCTATTATCTCATCTAAGCTCATAATCTCATTATCATCTTTAGGGTGCCAGCCAAGTAGTATAGAAAAATTTAAGAGGGCTTCTGGTAGATAGCCTTGTTTTTTGTAGTCCTCAACCGCCACATCATTTTGCCTCTTACTAAGCTTTCCACCATTTTGGTTTAGGATGAGTGGTAAATGAATAAATTTTGGTAATTCCCAGTCAAAAGCTTGATATAATAAAACATTTTTTGGAAAACTTGGAATCCACTCCTCTCCTCTGCTAACATGACTTATTTCCATTAAATGGTCATCAATTACTGAGGCAAACTGATAGGTGGGCATCTCATCTGATTTAATGAGAACTTGGTCATCAAGGTCTTTAGCTTTAAAGCTTATTTCACCTCTAAGTTCATCTCTAACTTTTATTTCACCTTCCAGCGGCATCTTTTGTCTAACAACAAAGCTTTCATTGTTAGCTAATTTCTCTGAAATTTCCTCATCACTTAAATCTCTACAGTGTCTGTCATATTTAGGAGCTTCTTTATTCTCTTGTTGTTTTTTTCTCATATCACTTAGTCTTTCATTACTACAAAAACAGCGATAAGCATGACCAGATTCTAGTAATAGGTTTATATGCTTTTTATATATTTTTTTTCTTTGACTTTGGATATAAGGACCAAATTCACCTTGTTTATGTGGGCCCTCATCAAATTTTATTTTTGACCAGTTTAATATATCAATTAAGTGATCTTTTGCTCCTTTAACTTCCCTAGACTGATCAGTGTCTTCAATTCTGAGTATTAGTTTACCTTTTTGACTTTTAGCTATGACATAAGCAAATAAAGCAGTTCTTAATCCGCCTATATGCAAAGATCCGGTTGGTGAAGGCGCAAAACGCAGTCTTATTTCTTTCATATTTTAAATATTATTATATAGATTGATTATATCAAAGTTTAATATTATGCCAAGTAATTATTTAACAATTACTATTTTTTTAGCTCCTTAAACTTATCTAGGAAAATACTGCTAGCTTCTTTTCTGTTTTCATGCACTTTATTTATTAATCTTTCTTCTTCTATCCATTCCCAATTTTTATGATCAAAATAGTTTATTTTAATATTATTATCATTATTATCAATAAATTTCATAATCACTAAACCTTGTTTTTGTCCTTTGTATCCAGACATAATTTTAATTCTTTCAGCTATTTCTTTAGGCCAGTTTTGCACATTATATTTATATAGATTTTTATAAGTAGCAATAATTTTAAATGACTTTGTTTTAAGATTTAATTCTTCTTGGATTTCTTTGCTGGCCGCTTTTTCTAAACTTTGGCCTTCAGTGCCACCTTGGGGTAATTGCCAATGATTTTTTTGGTCTTTTCTCTCTACAATCAATATTTTGTTATTTAAGGTATCTTGATCTAGTTTATATATTAAACAAGCAACATTCTTTCTGTATTGAAACGGTTGAATAAATTTCCATATAAAGATTTTAAAACTGAAGACAAATACAGCTTTAAATATACGCTTACATCTTTTCTTGGGTTCTTGATACAGTCTCCATAGCCATTCAATACCTAAGGATCTAATAGTTTTAGGTGCTCTTTTAATTTTTCCGCTTAAAAAATCCAGCGCACCACCAATCCCTACAGCTATTTTAAGATTTTTGAATTTATGTTTATTTAAATAAATAAATTTTTCTTGAAAGTATGCACCAAAATTAACTAAGAGAATTTCTGCTTGAAAATTATTAATTTCTTCCCATTGTAGATTTTTTGTGTTCTCTCTTTCAGTATCTAGAACTAAGAATTTTAGTTGTGAGTATTTTAGTTTAATAGATCTTTCTATGTCGTTTTTAGTGGACAAACTTTTTGTCCAATTTAATATTAATACTTTCTTATTTTCTTTTTGAGCTAAATTTAAGAGGTCAAGACTAAGGTCTGCTCCTGTATATCGCTCTATTTTTTTTCCTAGTAATTTAGCAGCTATTTTTAAACCAAAACCATCAGCTAGAGCAAGGTCGGCTCTATTAAGTATGTAAAAAAATTCTTCATTTTTTTGTGCTTTTAAAAGTATCTCTGGATTAGGAGTAGTTATAAAGAAAGTTGAGTTACTATTAAAATAAGTAGCTATTTTTTCTTTAGCTAATCTATTTGTAATATTATCTATTTTTACTCCTAAAATTTTAATCATATATTTTAGTATAACACTTTCTTTTTTTAGAATAAAGTTTATGCTATAATATATTTATAGAAATAATTTAATTACACTATGTCTAATTACCAAAAAATTAGTAATAAAATTGAAAAATTAAACATTGATAATCCTAATAATGAAATTGATAAAGTATCTTGGTATAATATTACAGATGCTGGCAAAAAAGAACTTGAATATTTACGAAAAAAGTTTAATTTTAATATGGATCATTTACAAGCTTCCACTGCCAAAGTGAGTTCTCAACGTCCTATTACTGAAGTAGGTAAAGACTATCTTTTTGTAATATTACACTTCCCTACTTATAATCAAAATAAAGGTAAACAAATAGTTGCTGGAGAAGTAGATTTTTTCCTTGGTCATGGATTTATTATCACTTTACATAATAGAAACATTAAAGTCTTAGATGAATTCTTTAACTCTTGTAAAAAAGATCATGATTCAATGCTTTCATATCAACTTGAATCTTCAGCTATAGTATTATATGAGATACTTAAAAAGCTAATGCTTGAGAATTATAAATTATTAGATAATAATAGTTTAGAGATAAAAAGAGTTGATGAAAATATTTTTTCTTCATTACCACAAAAATTGAATTTAGAAATTCTTAATTTAAAAAGGAATATCTTAAATGTTAGAAAAATTATTCAGAGCCATAAAAATATTCTTAAAAGATTAATGTCCATGAAAAGTACTGTGGTGCCTAGAAAAGAACTAAAAAAGTATTATACTGAATTAGTAGATAATTCTAAAAGAATTTGGGAAATAACAGATAATCAAAAGGAGCACATTGATGCACTCTATACTACCAATGAATCAATGATGAACTTTAGAATTACTAACATTATGAAAATACTTACTATATTTTCAGTAGTGGTTCTACCTTTAAACCTATTAGCTTCTATTTTTGGTATGAATTTTGTTAAAAGTATGCCCTTTATTGGTATGGAGCAAGGTTTCTGGATTGTAATATTTCTTATGACTTTTAGTTCTTTGACTATATTAATATATTTCTTTAAGAAACGCTGGATTTAAAATATAAAGATTAAGTACATTAATATAAAAGAGCTATAAAGGCTCTTTTTTCGTTTATCCTCCCTTTGGATCCTTAATAAGCTTGACAAAATTTAATATATTTACTAAAATAATATGAATAGTTTTTTAAAATTAAATATAAACCAAAAATAGAAATCATGAAAAGAGTTATTTTTTTATTAGTAGTAATTTCATTTTTTGCTTCTTGCGAAAAATATGAGTTTGATGAGAGTCTTTCAAATCTGAAAATTGATATTCAGGTCAAAAGCTCTGACGAGTTTAGATCTGTTGATACAGCAACGATAGTAGCTGGCATTCAACTAATTCTTAAAGCAGAAACACTTAACGGTAATCCGACTGAGTGGTATTGGGAATTTGGTGATGGTAATAATACTTCAGGGCAACAAGTTGACCATCTCTATAGCGAGCCTGGTACTTACAATGTATCAGTCACTGCCATAGATGGAAGCAACTCAACTGAAAGCGAGATCGTAATTATTGCTGAATCCAGCACGCAAGCTGTATTCAGTTTGTATTCAGCTGACCTGCCTAATAGTCAGGGCCAAATAAGGTACATAGTTAGTGGTTCAAAGGAATATATCCCTGACCCACCAGTATCAGAAGATGGTCCATTTGGCTATCAGGGATCTGATCCAGTGAGCGATTGGGATGTAGTTCAAATTTCGCCTGATACTAGCTCTACAAGAGTGTATTGGGAAATATTGACCCATAACGCTGTCTATTCTCAAGCTTACGGTGGCTTTGATAATAATAACAGTTTTACCTGGGCAGACATGGATGATTCAAGATTTTTTTCTAGTTCCTATAACCATTTGAGAGTTGGTTTTTTAAATGGTCAGATAGTGGAAGAAGAAAATTTTGAAACAGAAGTGTTTGGCAGTTCTGGAGATGATGGAGAAAATCCTCAAATTAGATTTGAAGTTAATGAAACTGAAAATCAGATGGAAATATTAATCAACATCTTTAATTATGCAGAGGATATTGATTCACCAAAAGCTCGCTTTAAGGTTAAGCGCGAAGACGCTTGGAGTCAGCAAGAATCAACTACATGGATTGGCGGAACTGGCTTTGTTAAGTTTGTAACGTCCATTAATGGTGCTGGTGAATATCGCTTACGTGTTGAACCAGATCAAGATTATCCCGGAATTTACACGGACATGATAAACTCTGATTTCTACAATTCTGAAGAAAATTGCTTTGTTTGGCAACTAATTGAAGTTGAAGGAAGTAAAGAGTTTAGAGTTGAAAAGTGCAGTTACTAAAAGATCCAAACAAAAATAAAAGCCTTAGTATAAAAACTTGGGCTTTTTTATATAGTTTCTTATAATACCCTTGACAAAATATTAAATATATCATATAATATTATATTAATTTATGTTACAATTATTATATGAGAATAGCGATTATAGGACAAAAAGGAATACCAGCTCAGGCTGGTGGAGTAGAAAAACATGTAGAAAACTTAGCAGTTAATTTAGTTGAAGCTGGTGAGGATGTTTTAGTATATAATAGAGTTAATTACAGACCAGAAAGACTAAAAATATATAAAGGAGTAAAAATAATTAATTTACCAACTATAGGCAGTAAGCATTTAGATGCTATAGTTCATACTTTATTATCTATTATACATTTAAGTACTAAAAATGTAGATATTATTCATATACATTCTATTGGCCCTGCCCTGTTAACTTGGCTTATTAAATTACTTAAACCTAAAACTAAAGTTGTTTTTACTTTTCATTGCCAAGATTATTATCATCAAAAATGGAATGCTGTAGCTAGATTTATGTTAAAGCTAGGTGAAAAAGTAGGTCATAGATATGCAGATGAGATTATCTCTGTATCAAAGAGTTTAAAAAGCTATAGTTATAAAAAGTATAATAAAGAGGTTAACTATGTTCCTAATGCGGTGGAAGAAGCTAATATTGTTCCTGTTGATTTAATTAAAGAAAAATGGGGCTTAGAAAAAGATAGTTATATTCTTAGTGTTTCAAGGTTAGTTAGGCACAAAGGTATTCATTATTTAATTGAAGCTTATAAGAAATTAAATACTGACAAAAAATTAGTTATTGTTGGCGCTAGCTCATATACCGATGATTACGTAAAATATTTACATAATCTAGCTCAAGATAATAAAAACATTATTTTTACTGGCTTGCAAAGCGGAAAAGCTTTAGATGAATTATTTTCTAATCCATATATATTTGTTCATCCTTCAGAGGAAGAAGGTCTTTCAATCAGTTTAATTGAAGCTTTAAGCTTTGAAATACCTATTATTGCTTCAGATATACCAGCTAATAAAGAAGTTTTAGGAGATACTAATATATTATTTAAGAATAAAAATGTAGATAATTTAAAAGAAAAATTATTACAATTATTAGACAACCCTGACCTTGCTAAATCTTTAAGTAAAAAGAGCAAAGAAAGAGTTGAGAATAATTATAAATGGGAAAAGGTTGTATATGATATAATTGATGTCTATAAAAAAGTATTGAATCAAAAGAAATATCAGGATTAAATTATTATCTTATATATAAAATATAAATATATCAGACTCACCTTCTTAAGGTGAGTTTTTTGTATATAAAAAACCCCTCCTATTTATAATAGTCGGGGTTTGTTTTTTAGAAATTAATTCTAATCTATTTAAAAAGATTATATAAATCAATCCCTATACTGGCTTCCCAGTAGTTCATTTGTTTAGGATCGTATCGATATATAATTGATACATCGACAATATTGATATACCATTTACTAAAAACATCGACCCCAACGCCAAACTCATAAAACTTCTTCCAGGTGCTATTTGTGTAGCCCAGGATAATCTTAGGGGCTAGGCTAAGCTCCTGTCCTAGATAAAAGTTATATATACTTTCATCAAGTCTTATGCGAAAGTTTTCGCTTTTAAAACTTGAATCAGAAATATGAAAACTCATATCAACAAAGATTTTATGCCTGAAGAAGGCAATAG
>Ga0136558_1001508_pt1 | contig 11751 bp, 11 predicted proteins | sample AntRauTorckE6833_FD_101391 | JGI IMG/M metagenome (GOLD analysis project Ga0136558, IMG submission 101391) | Saline lake microbial communities from Rauer Islands, Antarctica - Metagenome Torckler E6 #833 | ecosystem: Environmental > Aquatic > Non-marine Saline and Alkaline > Saline | place...
AGTTAGACGCGAGCCGCATGACCCACAATAGAACAGGTGTTTGAACGGAAACTTCTTTGAACCCCAAGCCGGTTTGTTTTCTGGAACGATTGCAGCCATTCTGCCCCTAACAATGTCGAACAGCTCCTTTGTGACAATTGGCTCGTGCTGGCCCTTATACAACGGCCCTCCTTGCGGATATGCAAAGTAGCCATAATAGAACGCGTTTGTTAATATCCTATAAATTTGGCTGAGGGACAGCTGTGCTCCCGATTTTGTCGTAAATCCTATTCCGTCCAGCCAATCTTTTATTGCTCTACCGCTCTGATGTTGGAGCCCTGATCTTTCAAACATCTCCTTAACAATTGGCGCACGGTCAGTATCTAGAACAATATCTCGTACGCCTCCGAAGGCTCTGTTAATGTATCCGATTGGTGCCGATCCTGGTCGCCAACCCATTTCGCACTTGGCTCTAATGCCACGTTTGACGTTAATGCCTCTGTTATCATTCTCAAGTTTCGCTTGTGAACACAAGATCATAAGCAAGAACTTCTCGTTTGGTGTGTTGCTAAAGCTTTGTGAGTAAGTGCGGATCTGTTGCAGTTTATTCATATCCATTAAGTCTACGAGCGATCCTAGATCTCCCGCATTTCTACTTAGTCGATCCGGAGCCCACGTAAGAATTCCATCATACTCACCATTTCGAAGATCGTGCAGTAGCTGGTTGAATACTGGGCGACACCCGGACTGCTTAGCCGAGAAGCTTTCCTTCTTAATAACTACCACGTTTAAGCCCTCACGGGCTGCCATAGCTTGCATTTCCTTGATCTGCGAGTCAATACTCATGGCCTGCCGTTCGTCGCTCTCTGTAGACTTACGGGCATACAGACAGTATCGGGCTAGTTGTTTCGCTTCCATTTCAAGGTACAAGGTACCGCAAAGGCTTCACAAGTCTAGTCCTTTAATCATCCGATTAAAGGATTTATCTCCACTGGACTACTTCGGAGGATAAAAGAATCCTTTGTATTTCTGTTCGTCTATGTCGTAATCGGCTAATACTTTTAATACGTTCCCTAAGGTGTTTTTAGTAGGGATAAGGTAATAATCATCGCTTCTAGCGTCAAACTTATTTTCAGTCCATGCCAAAACAGCCAAACCAAGTATACTGCAAGTTTTTATTTCTATATTTAGTACGTTCTTTATATCTTTTACGACATTCCAGTAGTCAGTCCTGTTATTTGGGAAATCCCAGCAAATAACAAGAGGTACTAGGTTACTGGCTTTTGTTTCGCGTCTACCTACTAACACTGCAATGTCATCAAGAAGGTTTCTCGGTGCATCTAAAATTGCAATTGATGGAATCTCAACTTCAGAAACGATTTTATAATTGTCGCTTGTGCTGTCAATAAGCACATCGTACCTCTCGTTCACATCGCCTTTGCGGGGGAAATGAGCTTGGAGTCCTAGTTTATGACATAGCGCCTCAATTAAATATCTGAAGCCGGTAGGGTCTAATTTAAGTCTTTGGTAGCTTGAGACCAACAAATCCATCTTTTGGTCTAAGGTAAATTCATTTTCTATTAGCTCGAATATATAATCATTCTCTTCGGGCTTTAAATCTTGTTTGGTTTTATAGATTAGCAAAACTAATTACTCCTCTTACATCTGTGAAATCAGAAATTAAGTAGTTCTTGTCGTTCAATAGACAGTAATAGGCCGCTGAGAGAAGAATGTCCATATCTGCTATAGCTATATTGACACCGTACACATTATGAATATCCTCTATCAGTTTATAAACATCAGAACGCTCGTTTGGTATGTTATACCCAACTGCAAAGGTGCTAATTTCAGGAATGGTAGGATAGTGCTGACCGTACCTTGAAAGCAAAACAACCTTGTTTTCCAAAGCTTGCCGTACCGCTTTTACTGAAAGCATTATCTCTTCTGTTGGTGACTTAACTTCTACTGGGATTGAGAATTTTTTATCTGGGATAATAACATCAAATCGCTCGTTATTTACGCCTGCCTGTGGCGCTCTAGCGTCCAAGCCGAAAATAATTTGAAATAACTCAGCTACAAATGGGTAAAACTCAGTTTGCTTCATAGTTATGGCCTCGACGCTCATAACCCTAATCGCATCGTGTGTATCGCTCTTACAATTACTCAATGTTTCTAGTAATTTATGCTTGGCACTGTTACGTTTGGCACTGGTGGTATGAACCGCTCCTATCGACTTATTTGATTTAAAGGTATACACAGCAGAAGTTGATCGACCCACCGAGAAGTCAATCGTCTTGTCCCCGATGTCGGTTTCGTAGTCGGGAAGTACCTCTTTGATGCTCTGCTTATCAAAATACTGATAGGGTGAGAACAGCACCTCTTTTTCTCCAAAGGTTTCTGCGATTGCATTGATCTCAACCCCCATAGCGGCCAGTTCCTCGTCTACAAGAAAATCCGCTCGCTTTAACATTTGGAGAAAGCCTACTTTCGAAACTGCATTGATTACTCCTTGATCCTTCTCTAGAAGTGCACTCCCATTTATAGAAGCGACCTCATCTAGCCAGGAGATCAACTTTATACCCTTAGGGGTGATCTTGAGAAAATCCTTCTTTGAACCATAAGTGCTGCTGTTAACTTTCGTAAACCATCCGCAATACTTCAAGGAGGCTACCACAAAACGAGTATAATTTCTCAGTGTGATAATTGTGATTCCAAGCATCTCTGCTAGTTTCTCTAGTTCCGATTCAAGACTGGAATACTGTTTTGTAGAACGGAGATCCTTTATTTTATGAACGACATCTTCAATTTCGTCATTATTATATCCATTAGACAGGTTCATTGGCCCAATTAGAATTTCATCACGACAAATCTCACCATCTAGTAAAACTGCTGCTCTCAGCATGCTTACAAACGGCTTGTTAATATCGCGGAATTTGACATCTAAGATCTTGTTGGGATAATTTACGCCCAGCAAGCATTGTTCGAACAATTTGCCCGATGCTTCTCCTGCGGTTGCAATATGAATTCCAAGGAATGTGAAGCTAAATCTTAGTGCAGCTTCCTCGCTGGAAACAATCCAACCTAAAAGCCGGTAGACTTCTGCGTACATCTTTGCCTGGTTATACAGAGGGTTTCTGGACGTATCTTTATGCTCATAAGATTTTTCAAGGGCTTGTGCTCCAATGTAGCCTGACGAACTCGCGACATTCTCAGTCACCATGATATCTGCCATGTTGTTCAAGTCGAACGAATGAGCATTAGCTAAGTTGGCATAGAGGAGCTTAAAAATATTAATCATCTGATTAATATCAGATCCGGGGTTTGGAAATCTGATCATGTTCCTCCGTATTATAGTACAGGCAGACACACTTAACAATTTGAGGTAAAATGCAACTTCTATCTGGAGGCTAGATTAAGAATAAGATGCAGTTGATGCAAATAAGACAATTAGCCTAAATCAAGAGTTGTGGGCTCATAGGTGGACTTTGAAATTCTGTCCTTAGCCATTTGAACGTACTCAGGGTTTAGTTCGATACCTATATAATCTCTACGATTTTTTTTCGCACTCACGCACTCACTTCCGGATCCGGCAAATGGCACTAGCACCAAGTCGCCTTCGTTCGAAAAATGCTTAATAATTCTGTCACATATAGCTAGAGGTTTTTGGGTTGGGTGAGGGTACTTTTCGCCAGCAAATCTTTTACCGGCAAGCGTTGGTATATCCCATATATCTCCTCCATGTTTGCCTAGTGGGTTAGGAGTCCAAACCTTACCGTTCTTTATTATTTTATTCTTAAGTCTTTCCGTGCTTAAGTACGGCTCTCTGATTTGGTGGTATGTGTAATCATTTCCTTTATGAAACCACAATAGCGGTTCATAGGTGGCGGCTGGCCGATTTTTATATTGAGAGAAGCCGTTTTTATAATGCCAAATAAACATTCTTCCATAATCGAACCCAAAATCATAAAGCATTTGCTGTATGTAACCTATATTGTGGTGTATTCCGTAGACAAAGATTGAGCCACCATCTTTAAGCACTCTACATGACTCACTCAGCCACTTGTCAGACCACTTCAACCATTCATCACGATCCTTAAGAGTCCACTTTATACCTACCTGGAATTCCTTATCTTTTTCCATGCCATAAGGGGGATCTGCAATAATTAGGTCAATACTGTTATCGTCTATCCTCCTCAGTAGGCCTACAACATCACCTTCATGTATATGATTACTTTTTAGCATCGCTATCCTTGGTGCTTTGTAGAATTATTATGTACTGGTGATGCATGTTTGGTACATAAGAATATGGGTACCCATAGGGAAATATTTTTTTGTGTCTCTGGTAAAGCACTGTCATGCCTTTGAGTTTAAATTTTCCGGATGCCTCGATTTTATGTGCTAGATCCGAGTGAAACAGATAGAACTGATCCTTATGTCTGAAGTCACTCACGACAATACACATATATTTCTTAGACTTCAGTACTCTGCCACAGTCAATAAAGAACTTTGAGAGAATCTTGATGAAATCTTTATATTCTTCAATATTTGCTAGATCCTCTTTAAGCTCGCTGTACTTGAGGTCAAGATTATTTAACTGTCGTTCTTTAGTCTTATGATCCGGCTTTTTACTTAAAATGCTCCAATAGGGCGGGCTTGTGACAAGAAAATCTACACTATTATCGGGCATCTTTTTTATTAGTTTTAGCGAATCGCCCTGCATCACTATCTGATCTGATGCATCACTAACCTCAGTTTCAAGTCGTTCTATACTTAGCTCGTAGAACTTCTGAACCAGCTCAATTCCAATACCTTTTCTCCCCTCGACAGCAGCTGCCTTAAGTGTGGATCCGACGCCTAGAAATGGATCAAGTACAGTATCGCCTTTTTTAGTAAAGAATCTTATTAAACGAGCAACATCCTGATATGAATAAGGTGCTGGATGTAGTTTCTCGATACGTGCATCCTTATGTCCGGCACCAAGACCTTTTTGTGTAAAAACTGATATAGTCTCTGGAAGCCACTCTTTTGCAGTCAAGTCGTTTAGGTTATTGACGAGCTTTCGTTTAGGTTTTTCGTTGTCTTCTAATGGCATACTTATTAGTCTAACAATTAATTATGGTTTTGTCTTCCCCTCGCTAAAACATTCTGTTCTCGAATATACAACTACCCTGTAGAAGATACCGCAATGGTTCCATAAGTCTAGGCTTTATTTTACCGTTCTGCGCAGCTAACACGGCTTTTGGTTGCGTAGGCAGCACCTTCGTTGGTGACTACAACCAGTTCGCTGTAATACTTAAATTCACCCGGCTTTAGAGGCGTGTTCCACGTTGCATAATCATATCCAGTGTATGTACTTGCTTCGTTTGATACGTCCACGTTACACGCTGGATTCCCATCAGCCTCACCAATATTGGTCACTGTAAAGGTAATCCTCCGGACAGTTGGGTCGGCATAGTCATTCCCGGTAACTTTTACCTGATATTTAGGTAACTTCGTATTCTGGACTGGGGCGGGAGTTACCGTCGGTGTTGACTCACTTACCTTGGCTTTATTTGGATCAGTGGTAAACCTTACTACTAATGCACTACCGAAGAATAGGACGATGAATGATATCAGTAAGATACCCCATAATTTTTTGTACCATCTTTTTGTTTGCTCCTTTGATTCGTTGACTGGTTGCATATTAACTCCTCGCTCAAGTAATGTCAGTGATCAGCGAGGATGTCTAGCCCAAATAAAAAGGACAGCCACGCTGGACTGTCAAGGCCCCAAATAAGCGATTAAGCCTACTCTTTTGTGCGTAGCTGCCCATTGTATAGGCTTAATACGCACAGAATACCTGTGCTTTAATCGATTATTTGGATGGCCTTGACTCCAGCATTATAGCTCATCTGATGGCTTATCTTGAGCGTCTAACTCTTTTTTGATCTTCCTCCTGAACTCTACTGGGTCATGACCGGCAATTCTTATAGCCTCATCTATACCGACCTTATCGATGAGTTCATCGAGCAATGCTTTCAGGAACTTAAGTTCCTTTTCTTGCTGTCTGTTCTCGTCAAGATACAGCCGAATGGCATGAGGACGATAGCGTTTACTATGGTGACGCAATACAAAGACTATTGCTTGCTGGTTGTTATTTCCCACGTTCTCGTACAGCTTAGTCTCTGCAAAGTCACTAATCCTATCACGACCCTTCTCTATGGCCACGGATAAGTCAGCTTTAAACCTACGGTCTTCATCGCGCCATCTATAGAAAGTTGAACGATGAATTCCTAGCTTTTTACAAGCTCTTGTGACAAGAGGATTTTCTTCAAGCTCAGCCAGTAACCTGGCTTTCTGTTTAGGATTTTTCCTTGTCATTTAGTTTTACTCTCTTCTCGCCGGTCAACATTTCCCAGCGTTTCAAGGCAACCTCTGCGTATACTGGTGATTTTTCCATTGTGTAACACCTCCGCTTTAGTTTGGTTGCTGCAATAAGTGTCGATCCCGATCCGCAAAAGGGCTCAACCACAAGATCTCCTCGTTTCGTGAGCACCTTAATGTAGGGAATGAGGATTTCAAGTGGCTTAGTGCCAAAGATAACACCTTGTCCAGAGCTCGCCTCGTCACTAGCCTGGTACGATATAAAGTCTGTAGGCTGATATTTCTTACCGCCCTCATATCCTTCCCATTGGGGTTTACCAGATATGGCGTATAGCGCAGTCTCGTATTCTTCCTGCAAACCGTCCGGCTCAGTTTCGTGGTTGTACTCAACAGTGCCGCCTGCACCTACCATAGCAATGTCATGTTTGCTGAAAAACTTGTACTTTGACGCGAAGCCTTGGTGACGGTTAGGTAAATGCCAAACAATCATGTTTTTGATCTTCCAACCATTAGTCTCGATGCCTGCCCAAATAGTCTTCAAATTTTTCCAATTTTCGTAGCAGATGATGCTGAAGTCAGTTTTGGCGACCTTGGCAATATTTGCCATCCACAGTTCGGTGAAGTCGTCCGGTAGCACGTCTGTCTCTAAGTAGCGTCTGTTGCGCTTGGCACCAAAACCTTCTGTCGGTTTACCGTGACGTTTGGCGTTTAGGTAGTCGAGAATATAAGGCGGATCCGTTAGGCACATGTCGGCCTTCTTGCCATTCATAAGCTTGAGTACATCAGCTTCTACGGTGCTATCTCCAACCATCAGACGAGAATCGCCTAGCTGGTATACATCACCTTTTTGCGCTTCAACCTTTTTGATATCAAGCTTTTCCAGCTCTTTTTTAAGGTCAAATTGCTCCGGTTCATCATCATTTAGGTCAAATATTTCATCGATTTCTTCACTTGGAAAACCAATGTCACTCAGGAATGATTCGTCGAAAGCTGCTAGCAACTCGAAGTCCCAGTCGCCGAGGTTTTTGTTTAGGCGGATGTTCAGCTCTTTTTCTCGCTCTAACTCAGGGATATTAACGTAGACCACCGGAACATCTACATAGCCGAGGTCTTTAGCGACTTTGAGACGGAAATGACCGCCTATCACCACGTTCTCCCGCCCTGGAGCCTGGTTAACTAAAATCGGGTCGACCAAGCCGAACTTTTTGATACTTTCGGCGAGCTGTGCCGTAGCGTTTTCCGACCACTTACGCGGATTGTACGGTGCTGGGTTCAGCTCACTTATTTTTAACGTTTTTATGTTTAGATTTGGCGTATTTACAGCCATAATGTTACCCTCCTGCCGAACAGGGGACAAAAATAGCCCCTGCGGTTGACTCGGCTTATTAATTTAGCCTTTGTCAATGCTGCAGGAGCTGAAGGACATTGCTCGTCTGAGATTGAATGCGTGTTGTTACGCTTACCCTTAACTGTAGTTGCCCGTTGGATTGCTGTCAATGACGCATTTTGGGTGTAAACGTTTACAAGTGTTTACAAACACTGTAAAATGGAGTATAATGGTACACATAATGACTGATAAATCTACTAAGCTACTTGAAATCGCAGCCACCCGTAACTTGAACGAATTTGGCTTGCGTGAGCTTGGTCGCATGATTGGTCAACATGGTAAGGAAGAAGCACCTCAAACCGTGAAGTTCCACTGGCGCAAGCTGTATGAGGCGGGCAAAATTGACTATCTGCCACGCACGCGCGAAACACGCTCATCTATCAAGAACTATATTGATAAGCAAGCACTGGGCGATGGCAAGTCACTAATTTCGATTCCAGTCCAGGGAGTAGCTAACTGTGGCCCTGCCTCATTGTATGCCGATGATAAAAGCATCGGTTATATCCATGTATCTAGTACCTACCTGAAAACCAATCGCTACGATGACCTGTACGCGATCATTGCCTCCGGTGATTCAATGAACCAGACCAAGATTGACGGCAAGCCAATTAACGATGGTGACTATGTTGTCGTCGACCGCTCGGTGTCACAGCCGAATGACGGTGACCGAGTAGTTGCTATTGTCAACGGACTAGCAAACATAAAGCGTTTTATCCGTGAGCGCGGAAGAATCGTCCTAGTTTCTGAATCTTCAGAGCACTTTGACCCTATTTTCATCCACCCGGAAGACCAAGACGAGGCGCTTATTGCCGGTAAGGTTGTGCAAGTCGTCCAAAAACCAAAATTCGCCTAGCTAACACCTAGCAAAAACAAACGAGAGACAAATTAATTTATTTCAAGAAAGTGAGGGTACAATGGGAACAATCCTAGACCAGGGTTCAGACCTGGCAACAATACTAAGTTTCCTGCTACAGATAATACTTCTGGCTGTTGCAGGGATTGCCGGTGGCACCATAGGCTACAACAGAGCAAAGAAGCAGTTCCAAAATAAGAAGGAGAAGCGTCTCTTTGAAAATATCCAACGGCCAGTCGCCATCCTGCCATCGATAGCCGACAAAATGGAGCTTGAAAGCCGTCTTTTGAAAGCTATCGACTTTTTCACAGTTGATTTACTGCCGAATGATGCGCGGAGCCTAAACGAGATAACCGCAAAATATCGGCTTGCCGTAGTGCGTTATGAGGACACGCCTACATTTTGGCGAGTCTTTCATGCCCTAGCAGATAAGCAGATACCGCTTATCATCTACTCGAAGCCAGCGGAAATACCGGTGCCTAAGCTTCAAGAAATCCAGGAATACTATACCCGCTATACGCTTTGTAACACTCCGGTGCGATTAGTATCGGACGTGTTTGCCATAATGAGCGTTTACCCGGAGGACAAGTAGATGAGCAGCGCCGAAATTTCCCAGTTTGTAGACAACTATGTCCGGAAGAATTTGTCACCCAAGCCGGAACAACGAGATTATATAACCAAAAAATATGCCGAGCTATGTAGCTTCCTGGGTGACAGCTGTTTCCAGTCCGGTTCGTACGCTCGCTTCACCGCAATTGATCCTGTGCACGACCTTGATGTTATTTATGTGCTGCCCGATAGCTTCGTAATCAGCCACCCCCAAAAGGCCATGGAGCAACTGCGCCAAAAGCTATTGGATGCCTACAAGAACAGCAAAACTAGTAAGATCAAAGAAATCATTCCTCAAACCCACTCGATAACTATCGTTTTCGACGATGAAGATGCCCCTGAAGCCTTCAGTATAGACGTAGTACCAGCGGTTGACGCTGATGGATCAAACAAGTTTGATCAGCCTATGTACCTAGTGCCAGAAATCCTAAAGGCCAGTCACCAAAAGCGTATTGAACGCTACGAAAACGAAACCAAGAACCCAATTGGCTGGATTAAATCGGACCCAAAGGGCTACATATCCGCAGCAACCAAACTCGATATTGACACTAAAGGTACGTTCCGTAAAGCCGTGAAGGTAATAAAATCCTGGCGACACAAGCAGAAAGTCGCTCACGAAGATGATTTCATGCTGAAATCGTTCCATCTAGAACTTATCTGTGTGGAATTCCTCGAGCTTAATCCTTCGGCCAACACCCTGGAAGCTATAACCGGTAGTATTGCGCTGTTAGCCGAACGGCTTAACGTGCCACACTATCCCGATCGTGCCGATAGTGCTCAGTACGTGGATCAATATGTCGAAGATAAGTTGACCGATGAGGGTCGCCAATTAATACTTGGCCTGCAAAAAGAAGCAGCTGGATTGGTTGCGAGCTTGTCTCAAGCTAGTTTGGTGACCGAAGTAGCGATACTACTAGATAAGCTCACATCCATAGCAGAGACTGCTGTTACGGCAGCTCCAACTTTCACACAGCGAGTCGTTGTTCCAGCGCCGAGTCAACCCTGGAGCTACTAGTCTTATGTGGTCTGATGAAGATTTGCGGTGGCTTCGATCCGCCTTCTTTCCCTTATACCTCAAAGGGCAATTCGTTGAGGGGTGGATACCATTCAAGGCACTCTACGACGGCAAGCAAGTCGTTATTAATCCATCAACTGCAGATATAGCAAAACTTGCTGTTAAGGGCGAATACATAGAAGACCATTATAAGGTTCGTATCCGTTGGCAGGTGGGCTATGACAAGTATCCATTTACAGAAGAAATAGGCGGCCGCGTGGACGCACTTTCCGCACGCTTAGGTAAGCGGCTGGCTGATTTACATGTTTACGAAGACCCCCCAAATTTTCTGTGCGACTCCGGCCCGAGAGACCTTAACCGAGCTTTCACAGATGCATTTAACCTTGAAAAATATCTGCTGCAATTTCTGATCCCGCGCCTATATGCCCAGTCATATTATGAGAAGTATGAGAAATGGCCGTGGGGTGAGTTAAGCCATCACTTTCTTGGGTTGTTTGAATGGTTCGCCCGCGCTGCCAATATAACACGCGAAGACCTCGTTGGTACTGCCCGGGACATTGTTAAGTTGACCGGTGAGAAGATGTTATTTTATCTAGTCAGTAAAAAGTACGGTGGCAACCACCGCTGCGTTTGTCCTTCAGGAGATAAGCTCAAAGATTGTCATAGTGATGTAATGAAGGGTATACGACGAATGCGGGAGACAGAAAAGCGATACGGCTTAACACTGCCCCAATTAATTATAGAAGCGCGCACCTGCTCCTAGTAAAATAGGAACATGTACATACATCTCCAGGAGCGTAAGTTTTACGAAGATATTTACGACCGCCACACCGTAGAAGACGCGCTGCGAGGCATGGTTCATCACAACAAGTTCCACACTGAGCTTGAAGCAAAGCTGCCCAAAGATGACAAGATCGACAGGCCGGGCAATGTTGTCCTACTTAACGCGTTTTACATGCAAACAGTAGGCCTTGAGCTGCTTCATCGGTATGAAAACCGCGAACAATATATCACTGACTGGATGGCAAAGGATGAGGCTAAAGATGACCAAATTGCCTCAGCTAGACTGAATGAAGAGCCGTACTGCCACCACTGCAGTAAGCAAGAGCTACGGATTATAGATAAGTCCCTAATGCACCGGAGTAAAACTTACAAAATTGGCGATCCTGAAGAAGTCTTATTTATGTTACGGTGTCCGCACTGTGACAAGAACAGTGCTTTTTGGGAAGATGGCACAGCATGGAAAGTAAAGCCAACGGTATGTCCAAAATGCCAGTCGGAAGTAACGCACAAGACCGCCAAAACCAAAAATGCCATTGCGATCACATATACCTGTACGTCATGTAAGCATTGCTTCAAGGATAAGATGGACTTATCTAGTAAAAAAGAAACGCCTGACCCTGATTTCGATAAAGACCGCGCCCACTTTTGTCTGTGGGATAAAGAATTCCGCGAACATCTTTTCGCTACCAGGAAAGGCTTCGAAGACATGGGTCGATTCGGTAAAGAAATGAAGGAAAAAGAAGATAACAAACACCTCTACGA
>Ga0136558_1001513_pt1 | contig 11723 bp, 12 predicted proteins | sample AntRauTorckE6833_FD_101391 | JGI IMG/M metagenome (GOLD analysis project Ga0136558, IMG submission 101391) | Saline lake microbial communities from Rauer Islands, Antarctica - Metagenome Torckler E6 #833 | ecosystem: Environmental > Aquatic > Non-marine Saline and Alkaline > Saline | place...
AGTAATAACCTTCCCTCAGCTAAAGAAGTTGCTCGCTATGGCTACCAATCGATGCGACGCAAAAAGCGAGTTGCCATCCACGGAAGTAAAAATAAGCTTCAGGCGTTCCTTGTCCGCTTGACGCCGCGCCGGGTCGTAACTTGGGCTGTTGGCCGAGCCCAGAAATAAGTCGATAGATGCGGATTAGCTCTTAGATCGGTTTTTTCTTTAAGCCGAACCGAAAGCCAATGTAGCTGAATATCAGGTGCAGTGAGGTGTATATAAACAGTGTTCCCGCAATGATGTCGAACGTTAGTTGTCGCGGAATAAACGGCCATACGGCTATCAGCCCGCCAACAATATAATCTGTTTGATCAAACGGGAACCATGATTCTCCGGCCGGAATATTACGCTGTCGCTTGAAAAAGCTTTCTATGGCGTCGCCTGCTAACGCGCCGAAGCCAAGCGCTGCCGAGGATGTGACGATAAAGGTCAGCGATTCAGCGCCATACGCGATAAACCGGTACTGAAAAAGTCCTGTCAGCACAGCACAGAATACGCCAAATAGCAGCCCGCGCCATGTTTTGTTGTTGCCAAAAATTCGAATGCTACGGTATGAAGCGCCGAAGTCTAGTGGTGTGTTCCAGCGCCGGAGTAGGGGGATGCGGGTCGCAAATATTGGTGCCATGTTGGCAATGCCAGCTGGCAAGAAAAACCAAAAAACTTCCCAATAAAAGCTCATCATCGCGATAGCCTTTTTTTCAGGGTGTGGTATTTGGGGTAGAGTAGTGAGCGCATGCTTGGTTTTTCAGTAATCAGATTCGGCTGTTTGATGAGCTCAGTAATGGAGTCTCGGGTTGGCAATTTTTTTAGCCCCGTGTAGGTCTTGCCAAGACCGCGGACACCATGGGCATCACTACTGGCGGCGCCTGGTACATGGTTGAGCTTGGCCCAGACAACGGCCTGCTGAGATCGGTTCTGGAAGAACGCCCGGCCATTGCAGACCTCGATGATGTCTATCATGCCATCAACAGATTCAAGTTCAGCCGGGTGCAGTCCTTTACGTATCGTTTCAAATGGATGAGGTACGTAGACGATACCACCCTGATTTTTGATAATCCGGACCGTTTCCTTTAGCCCTAAGCCTCCAAGAACAGGTTTTTGCAGAAACAAACCGATAACTTCGCCGACTTTGGTCATAATTTCTTCGCCGACGATGATTTTGTCGCCGAGCTCATCATGGAGTTCCTGCGCCAGTGATATTTTTCCGTGATCGGTGATGGCAATACAATCAAGCAGGCCAGACGCAAGTGTGTCACGGTATTGGTCAGCGGTAATGCCACCATCAGGAGAGTCAGTCGAGTGGGTATGTAGGTCAACTTTTATCATAGCTGTCGTTACTTTGGTTCGAGGGTTCGGCTAATTTTTACTAAGCGGTCAAAGGCGGTATATGTGGATAATATAGAAATTGCGATAAGTGCGATCAGCAATTGATTGCTCAGCAAGCCGACAACCAAAAAAAACATTCTGACTTCAAACCGAAGCAGGCCGTCCTTGAACAGGGTGTTAACGGCCGATGCCGAAATGTGCGAGCTTGCCACTGCGGCTTCGCCTTTTGCCTTGACGTAGCTGACGCAGATACTGGCTCCGCAGGCTGCCACCGCCCATACCGCACCGATTGGTGTACCGCTTTGTACTAAAGCGTAAGCGATGCCAACGTACAGCAGTACTTCTTTCATGCGATCCGTACTGGCATCCAACAGCATGCCACCGTCAGAATCACGTTTTTGCGTTCGAGCCAATGCGCCGTCGAGCGCGTCGAATAAACCAAATACGACCAACAATCCTGCTGCCCAGATAAACTGCTGAAGTCCGATTAACATTGCTATTGGCAGGTGCATACCAAAACCAATATAGGTAATGGTGTTGGGGTGGAGGCGCCCATGACTCATGGTATTGAGCCAGCCGGCAATGTGGTTCATGTACCCGCGTACCGTGTCACGGATGATGTCTAGGACCTTATTTAAGCCAATCATTGTGTATCAGTATATATGATAAGAAACAAAACGATTAGGCCCGGAGCTTTTTTGCGATGTCTGTGAGCTCGGCAACTAAGCTATCGAGCGACTTATCGGTCTGTTCGTCGCGAGCGTTGCCATCTTCGTCGAGGGCGTCGGCCACTCGTGGTATGTGTACAGCTGCATTCAGGGGTAGGAGTTTAACGGCGATGGCGATCAGGCGCAATTGCTCGGTGGCTCGAGCGCCAGCAATAGCACCCCCACTGTAGCTGACAAAGTTAACTGGCTTATAGTGCCACTCTTCCCAGGCGTAATCGATGGCATTTTTTAACACTGCGGCGGGCCCGTGATTGTATTCGGGCGTAATCATGAGGTAGCAGTCGGCCTGCGCGACCCGCTTTCCCCACTGTTTGCCGACGTCGTGGGTAAAATGCCCGTCTAAACCGCCAATAGCATCAACTTCATCATAAAAAGGTAGCTTTACCTCCCGCAAATCAGCAAAGTCTATCGTCAGTTCAGGGTGGTTTGCTAGTTTTTTCTGCACCCATGTTGCTACTCGTTCGCCTTCTCGGTTTTGACGAGTACTGCCCAATATCACTAACATCCGCATGATAACTCCTTTATGCTGTTGTTTCTGTACGTAGCCTATCATTGTTTCGTACATTTAATCGGACCAGCTTGCCTTTTTAAGGTGTTATACTGGTTAGTAATTATCATGGAAAAACTCCAAGCTCATATTCAAGAGGTGTCTACGCACTTATACCCAGATGCTCAGGCAACAGTCCGTTTGAGTATTACTGACGAACAGTTCGGCGATTATGCTACGAATATTGCTCTGCAACTCGGCAAACAACTTGGCAAAAATCCAAGGGACGTGGCGCAAGAGCTCGCCGACGCAATCAGCCACCCAGACATTGCCGCCGTTTCCGTAGCTGGCCCGGGTTTTATAAATATTTTACTTAGCACCGAGGCACTTTTATCGTTTGCTCAAGCAAACCCAACTTCGGTCCGAGCTAGCCAGACAGTGGTTATCGAAACGAACAATCCGAACCCGTTTAAAGCCATGCACATCGGGCACGCCTATAACGCTATCGTTGCCGATTCGGTCGCCAATATTATTGAACGAGATGGTGCTCGTACGCACCGTGTTAGCTATCACGGTGACGTCGGTGCTCATGTCGGAAAAAGTATGTACAGTATTCTGAAATTTATAGAGGGTGACGCAAGCAAGCTCCAGGACATTGCTCCAGAATCTCGAAATTCCTTTATGTCAAAAATGTACACAGAAGGTAGTCGGGCCTACAAAGAAGATGAAGGTGCCAAGACAGAAATAAACGAACTGTCCAAGCAGTCATTCACTCTTGATGACCCGCTTTTCAAAGAAGTCTACGAGGTTTGTAAAGCATGGAGTTTTTCGGACATCGACGCGTTAGTAGCTCGTCTTGGCAATAAAGCGATAGAAAAAAGGTACATGGAGAGCGAGGCTGATGCGGCTGGGCTTAAGACGGTGCAGGAAAACATCGACGAGGTATTCGTAAAGAGTGATGGAGCAATTATCTTCCCCGGAAAGCAGTACGGTGCGTTTGATAACGCCTTTGTCTCATCAACGGGAAAAACACTATACGGTGCACGTGATCTTGGCCTTATGCAGTTAAAGCAGAACGATTTTCACCCAGATAAAAGCTACATGGTTACGGGTGGGGAGCAACGTGATTATTTCCGTGGAGTCATTAAAGCTGCCGAGCTCTGCCTACCTGAGCTTACTGGAGTAACCGAAAATATCTCGACTGGATTGGTCAAGTTATCTACCGGTAAGATGAGTTCTCGCACGGGCGACGTCGTAGAGATCCACTGGCTGTTTGACCAGATTGACAGCGGGCTTCAGGCGCGGGGTGGCGCTGTTAACGAAGACATTGTTCGAGGGGCTATTCGCTACGAGTTTCTGAAGGTTAAAATTGGTGGCGACGTCGTGTTTGACGTTCAGGAGTCTATTAGTATTCACGGCAACTCTGGGCCATATTTACAATATGCGCACGCTCGGGCTCGCTCGATACTTGCCAAGACCATGGCTCCGGAGGCTCTTTTGGATGGTGAAGAGCTCACTGCTGATGAGCGTAGTCTCGTCCGCAAGCTGAGCCACTACGGGCAGACACAGGAGAAGGCTATCGAGGAACTTGCGCCCCACATAATTTGTACCTACTTATACGAACTCGCCCAGAGCTTTAATAGGTTTTATGAACATAACCGAGTAGTAGGCGACGATCGAGAGAAGACGCGGGCCTATCTGGTCCAGCAATATGCCAATACACTCAAGGATGGACTTGAGCTACTAGGCATTACCGCAGTCGAAAAGATGTAGTTACGAAAAAGCATAAAAACTATGTACAATAAGGGCTAATCATGAAGTCAGCACTCGTTTTATACCCTCATCAGCTTTTTCCTGCCGATATGCTTCCGGAAGTGGATACTATTTTCTTGGTGGAAGAGCCGCTGTATTTTGGTGTTGATAGTGAGTTCCCGTTGCTTATGCACAAGCAAAAGCTGGTACTACACCGCGCCAGTATGCGGCGCTACGTTGAAGAGGTACTCTGGCCTATCAACGATAATGTGTCATATATAGAGCTTGACCCGCTGTATCAAACAGACGACATCTTTAAAAAAACCAAAGGCTTTGACCGGATTTATATATTTGACCCAGTCGATGACATCCTGTTGAAGCGGATTATGCGGGGCAGGCGTGAGCACGAAGGCGACGTGGCACTTGAGCTCTTGCCGTGTCCAAATTTTTTCCTCAAAGACCAAGAAGTCCGAGATTATTTTGTACAAGAACACAAGCAGGTGTTTGGTGAGTTTTATCAGTGGCAACGAGAGCGGTTCAATATACTCATCGGCGACAATTACAAACCCGTTGGCGGAAAGTGGAGTTTCGACAACGAAAACAGAAAAAAACTGCCAAAAGACATAGAACTGCCAAGCTTTGAAGTATTTGGGAACAATACATTCGTTGATGACTCAAAAGTGTGGGTAGAAAAATATTTCCCGGATAATCCAGGCGGTACAGATTTTATTTGGCCAACGTCTCATGCCGAGGCAGAAGCCTGGTTACAAGATTTTGTAGCCCATCGATTGGATAACTTTGGCCCATATGAGGACGCCATCGATGGCACGGCGCCGTGGGTGTTCCATAGTGTATTAACGCCAAGTTTGAACATCGGCCTATTGTCGCCTCAGCAAGTCGTTTCAGCTGCTCTGGAGCGTCATCATAAAAAACCAGTTCCGCTGGCCAGTATTGAGGGCTTTATTCGTCAAGTCTTGGGCTGGCGCGAGTATATGCGTGGTCTGTATGTTGTTCGCGGTGGACCAATGCGTACAAAAAATGTATTCGATCATACCCGCCAGCTAACACCGGAGTGGTACGACGGCACGCTTGGATTGCCGCCGTTCGACGATGTCACCATGAAGTTGCAAAAACATGGCTACGCCCATCACATCGAGCGGTTGATGATTGCTGGCAATCTGATGCTGCTGTGCGAGATTCACCCCAGCGAAGTCCACCGATGGTTTAGCGAAATGCACGTAGACGCTTATGACTGGGTTACGGTACCTAATGTATACGGTATGAGCCAGTTCGTTGATGGCGGTACAATGGTGACAAAGCCCTACATCAGTTCAAGCAATTACATTCTGAGCATGAGTCGATACGAAAAAGGTGAATGGGCTGATATCTGGGACGGACTGTTCTGGCGTTTTATCGAGAAAAATCGAGACATCTTGCAAAAAAACCCGCGCATGAAAATGATGGTAGCGCAATTAGATCAACTGGACCCTGACCGCAAGCGGATTATTTCCTATCGGGCCGAAGATTTTTTGCAAAAATATACCCGCTAAATACCCTGGCAGATATAGCCATCCCAAAACATAATGATCATTTTTGACCGCATCTTACCACCACTCATAATTTAACTATTTTGTTTCGGGGGGCTATACATTCGAATGCCGTATAGTAGTTACTGAAATATAGGGAGTATTTATGTTGGAGACCGCACATACACTGATAACTCGTGCCGCAAAAAAGTGTGGCCTAAGCGAAGAGCAAATCAAGCAATTGCTTGAGCCAGAAAACATTGTCACGTTCTCGATTGAGATGGACAACGGTGCGTCATATCCCGCCTTCCGTGTACAGCACAATAACGACCGAGGCCCATACAAGGGTGGTGTTCGGTTTCACCCGCGCGTCGAGCTGGATGAGGTACGCGCACTCGCGGCTCTTATGACGTTCAAAACTGCTGCGGTGGACATTCCGCTTGGTGGTGCAAAAGGCGGTGTATCAGTTTCTTCACGTGATATGTCGGAAGCCGAGCTAGAAGAGTTGTCCCGCAAATACGTCAGAGGTCTTCGAACAAGCATTGGTCCAGATACAGACATACCAGCGCCAGACGTAAACACCAATGCAAAAATTATCGATTGGATGTCTGATGAGTACACGAAGTTAACTGGTGATGAGAGTGGTGCAGCTTTTACCGGTAAGTCATTGCAAAACGGTGGTTCGGAAGGCCGAGAGGCTGCGACTGGCCGGGGTGGTACAGTGGTTTTAGGCGAAGTCTTAAAACTACACAAGCTAGACAAAACTGAGCTTACCTATGCGATTCAAGGCGTCGGTAACGTCGGCTCATTTTTTATTAAAATTGCCGAATCCATGTTGCCAAATCTCTTACTGACGGCAGCATCTGACTCCAAAGGGGGGCTTTCGTCGGCCTTTGGGTTCGACCACGATACCATTAGCTCGTATCGGAAAAACGGAAAACACCTCAACGACCATGCTTCGGAAGATAGCGTGGCACTGTCTAACGAGCAATTGTTATCAGAAGACGTTGATGTATTGGTGCTCAGCGCCTTAGGCGATGTCATCACTGAGGATAATATGAGTACTATCAAGGCTCGAGTCATCCTTGAGCTTGCCAACGGACCCGTAAACGAAAAAGCCTTTGATTATTTAAGTGAAAAAGGCGTCATTATCATCCCGGATATCGTCGCTAATGCCGGTGGGGTTATTGTGAGTTTGCTTGAGCGGCAGCAGAATAAAGCCGATACCCACTGGACAGAGAAGGACGTCAACCAGAAACTAGACGCAATATTGAAGAAAGCCGTCGACGATATGGACGTCTGTGCCACCAAAGAGAAAACAACGCTCAAAGAAGCCGCTTTTATGGTCGCTATCAGGCGTCTTATCGATGCATCTTCTTGAGTGTAGTAAGATAGAACTATAAAAGAGGAGTCGTACGGCAAAATAAAAGGTTCAGTCAGGATTCGCTGAATTCATAAACTTTGTTCGCGAGTAGAGAGTTGTTGGGTTAGCGGTAGGATTGGCAATTGGCATTGCGGCCACTGGGACAGTACAGGATATCGTCGACGGGATTATCAGTCCATTAGTCAGATTTCTACTAGCTGGCACGGATCTTTCAAGTCTGACCTGGAATACCGGCATCAGCCGAGGCGGTGAGGATTTAGTGTTTGGCACTGGCGCCGTGCTTAATTCCATCATTACATTATTGGCAACCGCTTTCGTCATTTACTATGTAGTTAAACGATTCAAACTCGACACATTAGACAAGAAAAAAGATTAAATACTAAGGAGTTATACCATGACATTTATTAAAATTTTACAGAGAAAAGACATGGCATCAGGTATCGTTGCTATTGCGCTTGGGTTTGCGCTAGCTCAGTTTTTAACCGTCGTAGCTGACGGGTTTTCTGTGTTTTTTTCCGGCATTGTAAATACATCATCTGTTTCCTATAACTGGCGTAACTCGCTGTTTGATCCGAGTATTCTGCTGGTACTACAAATCGTAATATTGGAAGTCTTTGCTCGTTTGACGATAGCCTTCCGGCAACTCGTCATTAACGCAAAGGGGAGGTAAGTATTGTCTAATAATACCGAAGAAACATGGAGAAAAAAGCTGTCGCCTGAGCAGTACCGGGTACTTCGAGAAAAAGCTACGGAATCTCCGTTCACGGGTGAGCTTCTTCATAACGAAAAGGCCGGTATATATATCTGCGCTGGTTGTGGAGCCGAGTTGTTCTCGAGCGACCATAAGTTTGACTCCGGCAGTGGTTGGCCTAGCTTCTACGACGTTGCTTCATTGGATACAGTCGAACTGAAAGTGGATGCCACTCACGGCATGCAACGTACGGAGGTCGTCTGTCGGAGCTGTGGCGGTCATCTGGGCCATCTGTTTGAGGATGCACCTCATCAGCCGACCGGTCAACGTTATTGCATAAATTCTGCTGCGCTAGCTTTTGAATCAAAGGATACTGCTGATGATTCGGGCGCATAAAATACTAATCATCACTGTACTCAGCGCGTTAGTCTTGGTGGGCTTAGGCTTTGCGTATTTTTTGACGCAGGGAAGGGACAGAGCAACTGAGGAAACTGCCTCGTCAAACTCAACCACTGGTGCTGAGCCAGGAAGTATCCCAGACGATACGATGCTTCGTCTCGTAGCCACGGGTGATATGATTGCCCACGATTCAATTCTTGCCAATGCCCAGATCGCTGATGGATATGACTTTTATTCGCTTATGAGCGAGATGAATCCATATTTTGAGCAAGCAGATATTCGTTTCTGTAACGAAGCAACGCCAGCTGGTGGTGAACAATTCGGTATATCGGGCTATCCGGTATTTAATGCGCCATTGGAGTGGCATGATGGTATGGAGCAGGTTGGTTGTAATGTCATTAACCTCGGCACCAACCACACGAACGATAAGGGCCAACCATTAATTGATGTGATGGTAGAGGATTGGAATAATAAAGAAGTCTTGGCTACGGCGGGCGCCAATCGCTCGCAGGCCGAGCGTGATGATATCAGTTATTTTGAGGTTAAGGGAGTTCGCTTCGCGTTCTTGTCATATTCAACATACACCAATGATCCAGCGTCAAATTCGTACGGCTTAGTTATGTATGATTCTGCGGTGGCGCAAATTGAGATTGCTGAGGCAAAATCTAATGCAGATTTTGTGATTGTTAGTATGCGCTGGGGCGATGAGTATAGTGATAGTATTTCGACTGCTCAGGAAGAGGCGGCGCAGGACGTGGTGGATGCGGGGGCAGATTTTGTGTTCGGTCACGGCCCTCACGTTCTTCAGCCGGTCAAAAAAATGAGTGCAAGCGACGGGCGTGAGGCCGTCGTCTGGTACTCACTCGGAAACTTCCTGAACACACAAATACCAGTCGAAGCATTGGTAAGCGGATTTGCTGTTATGGATATTGATATTTCGTCAAAGACAATTGAAAATGTTAGTTTTTTACCCGTATATACTCATTATGATTGGACGGCAGATGAAGCCACTCGGGAAGACCTCTTGGCCCGAGAAAATGTGCAAATGCAGGTGCTGGATAAATCTGCCGACTTGCTGGCTCGTTCGCAGTTAGGTACGACGGTTGAGGCGCAGACAGAGCGGGTGCGAGAAGTTTTGAACCAGTTTACGACTGTCGAGATTTTGAGCTCTGATCAGTATTAATCCTTTTTGATAGTAGGGTTGGTGACTTGCTACGAAAAGCTAGGTGTTCTTTTTACAAAAGGACTGCATTTGTTCCATTTTTGTATCGTCAAAAACGGAACCCAAAAACCGACAGGCGGTTGTCTTCACCTGGCTTATATCTCCCAACTCCCTCAATCAGTTTCTGCGGAACTCGCTCCGCTCAGACATCCTCGAAACATGACTGACGTCGTTAGCAGATAAAAATCAGTGAAGCCAAAGCCTGGATGGCTGCATGAGACAAAGGTTCCGGCTTTACTCGACAGACTGCTGATGAAAGCCATCAGTTTTGCTGAGCCTGGGTGGACTGCAGGGGATTGTATAGCGGTAAATGTTGGTGCCGTCCCTGAATACGCAAGCCAGCTTGCGTATTCATCTAAGGAGTTAATTTTTGCTAAAATATGCTTTTTAGGAGCGGTGGGTAGTTTGGGGGCATAGAAGGTAGAAGTTCGAATATGGTTTTTTGAGAGCTATTTTTATATTAAATAGTTGTAAAGACAGGACTCTTTACAACCCGAAGAATTCTTCCATGGTTTGGCTATTTTCGTGTAGTTCATTGGCGAGTTCTTTGCCGACGTAGCGCAGGTGCCATGGTTCGTACTGGTAGCCGGTGATGTCTTCTTTGCCTTCAAGGTAGCGAATGATAAATCCATGTGTATGCGCATTTTGTGCGACCCATTGGCCTTGAGGCAAATCTTCAAAACATATTTCTAGGTGACATTGACCACTTGGGGATGTGACGTCAAAGACCAAGCCGGTTTGGTGTTCGCTGGTGCCAGGCCGGGCAGAGTAGCGGTCGGCTGCTTCCTGACCGTCGCTGGCAACGTAGGAGTTATAAAACTGTGCTTGTAATGCTTCCGAGCGGTAGCCACTGCCAAATACCAAGGTTATTCCGTCTGACGTGGCATCGGCAAACATTGCTTCGACCGCGGGTATGGCAGTTTGAGATAGCTTCATTTGTTCGGCGCCGGAATCAAGTCGCAAGCGAACATTTGGCACACCTAAGCTGGGTGGTGTATAGCCATCGGGAAGGGGGCGTTCCCGGCTGACAACCCACCACTGGCTGCCGGGCTCGTCGATGCTGTATTGTTGCTTGTCAAAACCTGAACTTTCGGGTTCTGGGGCAAACTCTGCTGGTCGATCATCTTCAGAGACCTGCTGGTTCTCTTGTTGTTCGGGTGCTGGCGCATCTGCTTGCCGGGAAAACATAACAAATACGATGGCAAATATAAGTCCAAGTACGACGAGTGCTGTGATTATTATTCGTCTGTTCATGCTAGGTAGTATAACCCTTCGTGTCTATAGCTGGTTTTTGTTTTTGGAGGGCTATACGTATACTTGAACGTAATATGATAGACAAGAAAGCATTACCAACGAAGTTGCTCTGGGTTGACCTGGAGATGACGGGCCTCGACCCGGATAAGGATGTCATTCTAGAAGTGGCAGCCGAGGTAACTGATTTTCAGTTTGAGACCTTGGCGTCATACGAAGCTCGCATTACGCAACCAAAAAAAATAGTACTGGAACGAATCAAAGAAAACATTTGGTGGCGTGAATTTCCAGAAAACCGCGATGATTTTATTAATAAGCTCTCAGAAGGTACATCGCAAACCGACGTAGAAAAAGAGCTTATCGCATTTTTGGCTAAACATTTTGGCAGTGAGCCGGCAGTACTTGCGGGGAACTCTATTCATAACGATCGGAATTTTATTAAACGGTGGCTACCTGAGTTTGACTTGCGTTTGCATTACCGAATGCTTGATGTCAGCAGTCTCAAGATTATCATGCAGGGCAAATACGGGGTGGAATTCGAGAAAAAAGAAGTCCATCGAGCTTATGACGACATCCAGGCTTCAATAGCTGAGTTGCAGTTTTATTTGGATTGGTTGAAAGCTCAGCAGAAGTAGGGGCGAGCCGTAATACTTGATATTTGATATTTGATGGGCTTGCTACGCAAGCCTGTAGGCATACTTTTAGTTGTAGGGCTAGACTAGGTGTTTTTTTCAAAGAACCTATTTTCTTCCATTTTATATCGCTAAAACGGAAGCCAAAAGGCGACAGGCGACAACGTATTTCGATTGCTTGAGCAACAAAGTCTCTTAGTCTTGCTACGCAAGCCCCTCGTCATACTTTTGCCAACAGGAGCAAAAGTATGCAAAAGTCCCGCAGACAGCACCAAAACAATGA
>Ga0136558_1001514_pt1 | contig 11722 bp, 10 predicted proteins | sample AntRauTorckE6833_FD_101391 | JGI IMG/M metagenome (GOLD analysis project Ga0136558, IMG submission 101391) | Saline lake microbial communities from Rauer Islands, Antarctica - Metagenome Torckler E6 #833 | ecosystem: Environmental > Aquatic > Non-marine Saline and Alkaline > Saline | place...
ATAATAAATTCCATGTCCACGGTGAGTGCAACCATGCGTTGGAGACGAATAGGAAGTCCGGAAATTTGGGTGTAGCTTAGGATCCGATTACGAATGTTCCTCGCCTTGCCCACATAAAGAACTTCTTTATCGGCTGAAAGCATTCTATAGACACCAGAATCATCTGAGATAGTTTTTGCCTTAGCTCTGATAATCTGTATGCCGGTTTCAAGTGAAGATTTTGACATAACCGCTCCGCAGGACTTAATCAATAATTGAGATTAAGTATACTCCCTCTGCAAAGTTTTTAGAACTTTTTGATGATTTTTTCCACAATGGGCGTATAAGGGTGGCCGGTAATGATGATATCCAAAGAATTGCCGAAATCTGGATCATATCCAGCAGTTATGTATTTTGCATCGCCATAAGACATGTACGTTCTGTACATAACAGGAACTTGCGCGCCCCCTTCTCCTTCAATACCTCTAATAGTGTTTTGCAGGGCAAGTATACTACTTTCAGAATTGTTAATTTCATCAGCGTTTAAATTTAAAGGATGTTTTGCTTTAAAAAACTTTGCTCTGCTTTCGTCATAAGCATTCTTTCTCATAAAGGCTGCCATCTTACGAATGGACTCATCTTTAAAGTCAGAGCTTAAGGTTACCATCCCGAAGTAGAAGTCTAGCCGATGTTTGGTGGCAAATTTGTGTAAGCTTTTCCATAAAAGAGGCATCAAATATTGTTTTTCTGAAGCTCCTTGATCAAGGATGAAGCGGCCCATTTCAGCAGAGTTTTGATTTTTTTCGAAAAACGTAGCGTCAATATCATAAAGCGAGGAAGTATAAAATTGATCATACCCAACATTTCTAATTTCCCGGGTAAGACCCATACGATAATATCCCAGAATCTTTTTCTTTTCGTCATCAAACAGGTAGATATGGCGATAAATGGGGTCGTATTGATCGATATCAAACGTTGCCTCAGTATAACTGCCGAAGGCCTGTGTTCTGAGTTGGCAGATTTCTTTTTTTAAATCTGGTTCTATATCATCCCATTTTTGATCAAAAATTTTAATCTGTTGGTAGACATCTAGCAGGCCTTTATTAAAGTCTTGAGAAATGGTAGGAGGATTCATTATAATAACCGAAAAAAATATGTCCTTTAAAATCTTAAAATTTGATCAAGTGTTCCAAAACCTAGGGGTCAAACTACCTCGTGGATTGAAAAACAGAATTTGTAAGTTTCTCTATTTATATCAAGCCGACAACCTTGTCTATGAAGCAAAACAACAATCGTTAAAAATTGCTGAAATCTCTGGCTATGCACTTAAGCATATCAACATTACTTATGAATTTGATCCAGGTCAACTTCAACCTTATGTTGGTCAAAAAAATCTAGTTGTCTGCAATCATGCGACTGGTTTCCTAGAAGTGTTCATATTAATTGATATCCTTTATAAAGCAGGGTTTAATTTTAAATTCTTAGCAAATGACTTCATCAAAATCATTCCAGAAGTTGAGCAACTCGTGATACCCATTGATGTCTATTCGGAAGATCCTCATAAGCGCATCCAAGCTGTGCGAACAATTATGGGAACTTTAAATCACAACATCACCCTCGCCGCATTCCCATCTGGTGAAGTTGCGCGTTTTAAGTGGAAGAAGATGAAAGTGGCAGAACATCCCTGGAGCAAGAATTTGCTCGATATGGCCAGACGATCTGAGGCAAATATTATTCACCTAGAGCTGAAGGCCTCTAACTCATTTTTATTTTATTTTTGCGCCTTATTAAACCCTCTACTTCCAACATTTTTATTGTTCAGAGAATATTTCAATAAGAAAAACCATAAGTACAAAGTGATTCTTAAAAATATTGAGCACGCTAAAAAATAGAAAAAGTCGCTCTCAATCTTCTAGTTGCATAAGAATAGCAAATCAGCTAGCTTGCTGGTGTTAATTATTGCTGAGAATTATGCCCAAAAAAACGTTTTCATCTCCCCTTAAAAGAGCTATTTACTCTGGTCGTCGAAATCGTTACGTGCCCCATTTGCAATTTTTCTCAAAGGCTTTCCAGGGTATTTTGTATAATCAAATTTGGGAAGATCCTGAAATTGATTTAGCAGCATTAAAACTTGAAGAAAGCTCAAAGGTTCTTGCGATAAGTTCAGGAGGCTGTAATGGGCTTAATTATTTGACCAAGTGTCCTGAAAAAGTGTCCTTAGTAGATATTCAGCAAGATCATCTGCACATCGCTAGAATCCGCGCTGTTGCTGCGCGCGCTGCCCCGACATATCAGCATTTGTTTGATTTTATGGCCGTTGGCAAAGGTGTGCAAAATATACAGTTTTATCAACAGCATATAGCCCCTCACTTGTCTGAGGAAGAAAAGCATTATTGGCAAAGCCCAATGCAGCAGCTTTGGAAGCGATACAAACATAGAATTGATATCTTTGAAAAGGGATTCTACCCGGCAAGCAAGGCGGCCTTGGTGGCGCGCATGATTTTTCCACTCTTGGGAATCAAACGGTCTCGTGTGCGTGAATTTCTTAAATTTTCAGACACAAAAGAACAAACTATCTATTTTGATGCCATTATTCTTCCAAAAATTTTGAAACGTTGGCGCCATTTGCTTTTTAAACTTCCTGCTTTATGTGCATTTCTGGGCGTGCATCCAAATCAAATCAAAATATTACAAGATGAAACAAATCTAAGTTTAAAAGATTTATTTATCGAGCGCGTCAGGCAAACGCTTACAGATACACCTTGCTATCGAAATTATTTTGCCTGGCAGATTTTGCTTGCTCAGTATAACCTAGATTGCCAAGAGGCCCTCCCCTTATACCTTCAAGAGAAGAACTTTGATCTCATCAAGCAACAGCTTAATCATCAAAAATTAGACCACTCTTATGGATCAATTGTGAAAAAAGTCGCTGATAGCCACCCTGGTGATTATAACCGTTTTGTTCTTCTTGATGCTCAAGAATGGATGAGTAAAGAGGATATCACCGCATTATGGCAAGATATAATTCGTGTTGGCGGCCCTGGCGCGCGGATCATATTTAGAACGGGAACTCTTAAATCTTATTTAGCAGATCAATTACCAACCCATTTAATGGAAAAACTGTATTACCATGAAGAGCAGTCCCGTACTCTTTTCAAAAAAGACCGTTTGAAAGTTTATGGTGGCTTTCATTGTTACGAAGTTCGAGGATAAAAACATGTCATCAAGACAAAAAAACCTGATGAATAGCATCTATAAATTCCAATCACCCTTTTATAACTTAACGCGTAAATTTTATCTTCTTGGTAGGGATTTTTTACTTAAACAAATTGCAAAAGATCATCCACGTTCCATTTTAGAAGTTGGTTGTGGGACGGGAAGAAATCTTTTTAAGTTGAACAAGTTTATGCACGAAGCCACTCCTGTGCCGCTATTGGTAGGATGTGACATATGCGACTCCTTACTTTATCAAGCTGAAGTGCGTAAAAGATTTTCGGACACACATTTACATTTCATTTGTGAAGCAGCTGAGAATTTTGATGCTGAAAAAAATTATTTCCCAAAATTTGAAGCCGCATTTTGCTCATACAGTCTTTCGATGATCCCTGATACTGAAGGAGCTCTTAAGGCTATTTGGAATAATCTGGCAAATAATGGTTCCTTATATATTATTGATTTTCATGACTTTAAAGGTTGGCCACTCATGATTCGTAAGCTTCATGATCACTGGTTGAATTTTTTTCATGTTTCCTATCGTGAGCAAACCTTTGAAAAACTAGAAAAATCAAAGATTTTCCAGATTGAGGAAGATGTTACTTTGTATGGCGCTTATGCGCGCTTTTTGAAATTGAAGAAGCTTCCTGAATCTGACGTTCAAGAAAAATAATATATTTATCAATGTGGCTCTGAGCTTTGACTTGGTTTATCCGTTGATATGTTTCTGAAAGCTTTTTCCAGAGCCCCCCGTTATATGGCTCCCTTTTGAGGGCCTCAATGATTTTCTTTTGTTGAGAGGTCTCTCTAAAGTAAACCTCGGATATGGGGCTGTTGAGAGCGTGAAAAGGAAAGTCCGGCAATCCAGGTTGACCAAAAATCATATAGATCGCGATGCTCATCACCCCCCCAATGCCTATAAAAGACAGAGAAATCATGGTTTTTTGATATCCATGTGCCCGCCATAAAACCAATAATAAAAGAAGAAAACATATAATAATAAGGATCATTTTTTTCGCAAAATATAGGTGAACATCACTATCAAAAAAAGAAGTGGCAAAGCCCAAAAAAAGATAGAAGATAGCGTCACCTGGGGATTAACCATGATCTCTTCTCCATATTGTTTACGAAAACTTTCTAATATGGCACCTGGCTTCTCCCCTGCCAGCAATTTTTCTTTAATAATCTCTCTCAGTTTTAAGGATGAAGGTGAGGAAGATGCATCGATGGTTTGGCCTTTACAAGACAAGCATTTAACTTTTTTCCCAATTTCAATGATTGTTTGTTGAAAGTCACTCATTTTGAACCTTTCTAAGAGATTCTTTAAATTTTTTTTGACCTTTTTTTCTAAAAGACCCATCAAATTTTGAGTCAACTTCTCCCCTGCTATTCATAATGAAGAGAGAGGGAATCGATTTAACGTGCCACTTAGGAGAAAGACTCAGAGGGACATCTCTGAAAATGCCCTGCGCAACCTGTTTTTGTTTGTCTGTTAAAGGTGCCCGGTCATGATAAAGCACAATCCAAATGGGGAGGTTGACCCCCTTCAAATCTGTAAGAATTTCGTGACAATGAGGACACCAAGACGCAATAAAAAGAACAATGCAAGGGCCTTTGATCTTTTTTGTAGGATGTTTTAAATAGTCAGCTTTTGATGGCGCAAGAGTTTGAAGAAGGTCTCCTTCAGGCACAACCTGTGCTTTTCTATTGCTGAGTAGTTGAAGGGCTGATGCTATAACGGTAAGCATCAAGACCGCCACAACTATAAGAGTAAGTTTATTTTTTCTCATAGCCCTTGTCTTCCCCCCTTTTGATTATCACGCCAACAATGCAGCCAATAAAAATGAAAACCCCGCCAAGCCACACAAGTAGGAGCAAAGGGCTTTTTTTCACTCTGATTTGCCACGATCCATCATCGTTGGGTTCCCCTAAAGTTATATTATATAAAATCAATCTACTAAAAACCATCGCCGAAATAGGAAAAAAGGCATCATTTTGATAAAAATAACGTCTCTCTGGAAAGACTATTACATGGTTGCCTGAGAGCGCCGATTTTAATTTGATGGAAGCGACAGTTGAAAGGGAGTTCAACTCTGGCTTTTTATATAGTTCTTCAATTGTATATTGATCTCCGTGAATGAATAAAGGCTTGCTTGGCACAGCATCTGCATAACTTTCCTGTTCAAGGCTGTAAGCACCCGTCAATCCTATGATAAAGATTCCCAATCCAAAATGGCTTAAAAATTGACTTAAGCGGGTATTCTTTGATTTACCATTTTTTGAGACCCCTAGAATAATGGATGTGAGAGCAACGCCAAACCCTAAGAACAGCATCAAAACCGTCAAGACAAGCTCTAGAAGAGACAATGATTTGAAGGCCTTTCCACAAATTAAGCCTAACAAAAGACAAAAGGATAAAAAGATAATAAAGAGAACAACAGCTCTTTTTTTGACCAGTTTTTTTTGAGTCAGAGAAAAGTGATAGAATAACAGCAGAATGACCCAAAAGAAAAAAACTGGCAGCAATAAGGTACTGAAGTATCTTGGGCCTAATGAAAAATTTTCACCCGCAATCATCTTAAATATAACCGGGCCTAAAACGCCTAGTAACACAACCAAGAGCGCGTAACAAACACATGTAAGATGAAGGTTCATCACCCTTTCATTTTGATCTGTTGAAGGGGAGCCTTCAGCCTCCGATCCTTTTTTAAGGGTTCTGCTTAAGCCAACTATCAGAAGAATCAAAAACACACACGCTAAATAAATCGTTCCAATACCATCGATCGCAAAGCTATGAACTGAGGTTAATAATCCCGAACGGACAATTAAGGTTGAAAGGACAGAAAATAATAAAGCCAAGACATTCAAAATAGCAGCAAACGATCGGGGCTGTTTCGTACTTTTTTGAGCCCCTTGAGCATGGATACTCATCAATAAAATCAGCCATGGGAAAAGTGAAACCGCTTCAACTGGGTCCCAATACCACCACCCTCCCCATCCAAGAACATAGTAAGCCCAAAAACTACCAAGGCTGATACCGAGTGTTAAAAAAGCAAAGGAGATTAAGGTCCATCGTCGTACAACACCTTTGTAATAGCTACCGTTAAAGGGCTTCGTCACTGCTAAAGAATACAACAATGTCAAAAAAAAGTGACCGCTAAAAAGCACGGGTGGATGATACGTTAAACCTGGATCCTGCAATAGAGGATTCAATCCATTTCCCTCCATTGGAAAGGGCAAAGACCGCTCAAAAGGATTTGCTACAATTAAAATGTAAGACCCAATCAGAAGCAAGATTAAGCTCTGAACTCCTTGTATAATGCCCATTTGTCTGCCTGGAACTTGTTTTTCAATGATAAGAAATAAGAAGCTTACAAAGGAAATCCCAACAAACCAAAAGAAAGCCGATCCTTGATGCTGGCCCCAAACACTTGCCAACTTATAGGTAGGACTCATCAAGCTATGTGTATTATTGGCAACAACACTCACTGAAAAGTCTGAAGTCATATGAGCCCATATCAAGCAAAAAAAAGAAAGAGTCGCAAACCCGAATTGAGCATAAACAAGCCAACGATAATGAACTTTAAAGGAAGTTGAGGGCATCAGAGTGAGCGCCTGATTTATACAAACAATAAGTGCAGATATAAAACTATAAAGACCAAGTTCTATCATGCAGGCTCCGGCGGCGTGTAATTTTCGTCGTGCTTCGCCAAAATTTTTGTGGCTTTTAACAGATTATTTTGGGCAATCCATTGGCCAATGACGACAACTCCCTTCCCTTCTCTGAAAAGGGATGGAATGAAGCCTGTATATTCGACGTTAACCTTTTGAACTTGATCGGTTACAACAAACAAAAGTTTATCGTTTTTATCTCTTATTACAGACCCCTTTTGAACAAGGCCGCCTAAACGAACTGTTTGAAGGGTGTTGCTTCGATGTTTAGAGTACAGGTCGCTTGGCGAAAGGAAGTACATCATATTATCTCTAAAAGCGGCTAAAATCATGAAGATCCCGGCTGAAACAGCCATTAAAAAAAGTGTATAAATGAGAGCTCTTTTGACCCAGATTTTCATGAGATTAATCTAGCAAATTAAAGGGACTTGCGGTAGCCTCATTAAAATATAATCAATGGTGACAGAATGCTGCGTTTTCTTTTTTTATTTGTAGCTTTCCTTCAAATTTCTTTTTTTGATGCTCATAGCCGGTGGGCAACTCGTGAAGATGTTGGTATCGCTATTAACTTTTTTCAACGTGATATTAATATAAAAAAAGATGGAACGTATCAGGAACGTTTTCATATAAAGATGACTATTTTAAATGAGAAAGGCCGTGATCAGCTTGCTCTTTATCCAATTTTTTATAATGGATCTTCTGAGAAAGTAAAAATCTTAAAAGCACAGACAAATGTTCAAGGTTCATCTTACAAGGTGAGTGAGAACAACATTGTTGATAAAGCGATCGCCAGTTCTGAGTTAGGTTTTGATGAACTTCGCAAGGTGTCCATAGCCTTCCCAAAACTGGGGGTAAATGCGCAAATTGAGCTGATCTATGAAAGAGAGGTTTTAGAGCCCTCTTTACCAAACTTTGCTTCTTTTTCAATCTCTTTTGGAGAGAATGGCATTTGGGAACACTGTGAGGTGAATATTAAAACAGAAATGCCCTTATACGTTAATATCAATGATCCCCAGCATATATTAGAGACTTCTTACGTTAATCCAGAACAATCGATGAAGGGTTTATCTATTCATCTAAAAAAGAATAAAGATTTTACCAGTTTGACGGTCAATGAGCCTCAGGGCTCTCTTACAAACCCTAAAAAACTAACCTGGGTTGATGTGTCATCAGAGAAAATCTGGAATCGGTTTAGCGCTAAACTGTTGCCGGGTTATCAGTCTGTTATGAATCAAAAACACCCGCCGATTCTTGAAGCTATTTGGAAAAAATCTTCAGAAGTAAAAGGAGACGTTGAACAAATTAATATGATCACGTCTGAGATCATTCGTCTTTTCCACTATTTAGGTGATTGGCGCACAGTCAAGAATCAATTTTTTCCAAGAGATCTAAAGACAATCGTTGAAACACAAACTGGGGACTGTAAGGATTTTTCTGTCATGCTTGCCTCCATTGCTCAAAAGTTGGGATACAAGACAAGTTTTGTTCTGGTCTATAGAGGCTTTGATAATATATTGATTCCAGAGACCTTCCCTCTCCTCCAATCTTTTAATCACATATTTGTCAGGCTCAAAAGTCAAACGGGTAAGACGTATTGGGTTGATCCAACAAACGCAGTGAGCATGGCACAAGGTATTTTCCCTGATGTGGCCGATCGGCCTGTGTTGATTATCGGGGGAAATGATGCACAGAAGTATCAGAAAAGCCCGGCGGTAAACCCAGAAAAAAACGGCGTAGCAGTTGAGCATACAATGCGTTTTGACTCTTCTCCAGCACAACACATAATCGATTATGAGGCAAAAGGACATGATGCTGCGCTTATAACCGGTCTTGGCTTATATATGTCAGAGAAGTCCCTTGAAGAATATTTATTTGATTACATAACAGCAGAACCTTTAAAAGATGAAGATGACGCAAAAATGATTTTACCAAATCTCAATTCCCGTGATGTGAAAGCTGTTAAAATCAAAATAACTATGAAAAAGAAGCACTATTTTAAAAAAACAAACCTAGGACCCGGTATTCCACTAGGATATCAAAGCCTTGAAAAAATATTGTTTAATTCGGAACAACAAGTTAACGATATGTCACTTGGGATTCCAAAAACTCTTTTTAGAAAAACACGGCTTAAGAATACGTCAATACCCGGTGGAGAGACGTTTAATATATCAGTTGACACGCCATATATACGAATAAAACGCGAAATGGTGAGAGAAAATAAAGATAGTCTTATTGTTGATAAGCTGACCATTAAAAAACCTTATTTGCCGGTCGAGGCTCTTAATTCTGAGGAAATAAAAAGGTTTCGTGAGCTGGTAAAAGAAAATATTTTAGAATCTGTGTATATTATACCAGATCTTGACTACGCAAAAATCAGTTAAATTTTTGAAGTTGAAGTGCCTCTTTGAAATTGGGTCTTGTTAAGTATACAAGCGACACCCAGGTATCCTCCCCTCTGCGCCCAGCAAAGGAGTAACTGTTTTCTTGAAGAATATCTGGGGCTGTGCTAGATAACTAGCTGCGCCTCGTCCCCGATTGCTTTTGCATGCGCTCCAAAAATAACTTTCTTAGAAATCTTCTAAAATATCTAATTTATTATTGAAGTTTAGTAAATAAACTAGCATTAAATAATTTGTTAAAAATAAAGATATGATGTTTTTCAAAATAACCCACGTTTGTAAGTTGTGGTTTAAAAAGCTTACAGTCTACTGTCTCTGCGCCCTCCTCCTCAATCAACAGCTGTTTTATCTATCTGCCAGCATCCAGCAGATTTCCATAGAGCTTGGTCAGGATGATTTATCAAAATTAAGAGTTCGTGTCGATCCTCTTGACAAGCAACAGAAAAGTATCATTTATCTAATTCCCGCTTCTGCTCTAAAAAAATAATTTTATTCATTTGGTAGGCATACAGAAGTCTCACCCACCACTTATCAAGGCCCTGATTTCAAAGCTTTTGATCGTATTATAAGTGATGAGCCTATAGAAAATTCACCCGCCTCTTATCAGGGTCTCAATTTCAAAATTTTTGATCGTCAAGGTGAGCGGTTCTCTCTCTCTTGGTATCAAAAGCATCTCATGATTCATGCTCCAAAAACGACCAAAATACCATCCTATGACATCAAGTTCAACGGGACCGTTTTGTTTCTTGAAAGCAGCGATCAGTATGGACAAATAAATTTGTCATCTACCAACGCCCTCTTCAATGGTGAAATTGGTGTGGATGCACTAAACTTAAAAACACAACTTTTATTGAACTACGGTCAACTAACTGTTTTTGATCGCGCCACAATCCAGACCAAGTTGCTGCATCAATTAGAAACAAATACACTCAAAGCAAAAAATCTATTCCTATCCGTAGATAATTTAATGAATGAGGGGGAAATAGGCGCTTCTAATTTACTGGTTTTAATAAAAGGCGGAGGAGAACACAAGAATACAGGTTTGATTGGCAGTGCAGGAATAGCGTTTCTAGACTTCAGCGCTATGAGTTCCGTAATAGATTTAGGCAAGCCCAATAGGAACGTTGAATTAGGCACGTTGGCTGGCAACGATATCCTTATCAGACCCCCGGGTCATCCAAATAAAGATCGGAATCAATATTATATAACTAAAAGCCGTATTGAAGCCAAAAAAACTCTAGATATTTTAGAAGCACGTCCGCCAAAAGACTTATTAAGTATTGTCCCCCCGCACCAACTAGAACAACCAGGGGCGTTGATAAAAGCTCTAAAATCTCATGGTTATCTACAAAGGCAACCAGGAAAGCTGTTTATTGAAAACTCTCAAATTATTACACCATATATGTATACCTCAGCAAATGACATTGCTGTTGAGAAAGGTTTAGAAAATGTTGGGCGCCTACGAGTGCGTTTACATCCAATTAGAACAGACATGGTGGGGGGCCACCAATATAATCATTTTAGAATAAGTAACCTTACTTTAGGAGGCGTGCTTGAGTTTGCTGAGCCCGGCGTTCCTCATGATCTTGTTCAAGCGAAAGAGAAATATGATGCGCTGTATGCCCCTATTAAGACCCCAGATGCTCATAGTAATGCGCACCACTATGAAATTTTATTAAAGCCTCCTTCTGATAACAAAACAGCAACCTTAAAGGCTGAAGGATTACGAATTTTTGGTCAAAAAACATTGATCTCTATCGGAAACGAGAGCCATAATATGCCCGGCTTGATTGATCTGCGCCAAGGGGATGGAGAAATTGATATTTATGTCAAGCACTTTGATTTAAAACATGGCCATGTTCTTGCCAAAAAAGGTGCCATTCGCGCGCCCAATACCTTAAAAATTGGCCGCTTGATACCGGATCCAGTTTACGATGTTTTTTCAACTTATTATGAATTTAATTTTTCTAATAGACGCAATGAATTATTTGGTTATAACGTCTGCCATGATGATTTAGCTATTCATCGAGATCCTTTTTATCTTCCCAACAACTCTGGCATAGATATAAAAGGTAAATTAGAGATTTTAGGCCCCCTTCTACTTAAATCAATTATAAAGGCAAAGGAGCTTGAACTCAGATTAACAGATATTTCATATGTAGTAGCCGGATCCATACATGCCGAGAGATTGCAAATTGCTCTCAATAAACTTATTAATAGCCCAGCTATTCTTACAAAAGGTTTAGCCCACTCCAGCATTTATGACGGCAGATCTAATAAAACATATAATAAGGAATATAGGTTTGACGGCTACGAGTGGAAACCATTTGTCCTCTCAGATCCAGCAACAATTCGGACCAGAGAATTCTCAACTACTGAAGGAGGCAGCCTAGAAAATAAAGCCAGCATATTTCATGCTCAAACGACTCGTCCACCAGTAAATATAACAAGTGTTGATG
>Ga0136558_1001518_pt1 | contig 11719 bp, 8 predicted proteins | sample AntRauTorckE6833_FD_101391 | JGI IMG/M metagenome (GOLD analysis project Ga0136558, IMG submission 101391) | Saline lake microbial communities from Rauer Islands, Antarctica - Metagenome Torckler E6 #833 | ecosystem: Environmental > Aquatic > Non-marine Saline and Alkaline > Saline | place...
AACGCTTTAACCCCAGCCATATCACCATTCGAAACACCGGCGTTTTTATTAAAAACTTCAAAAACTTGTTGGTTTTATCAGGGTAATCGAGCAGGGTGAAGTCTTGCAGTGTTACAACAAACGGCCGAGGTGTAAGCACTGGGTGTTGGGGCATGGGGTAATGAATTAGATCCGGTTTAAGCTTGCGCACTACGAACAACAACTTTAGTTGCTCAGCTACACTAAAATTACTTGCTGTTACCACTATTGCCTCAAAGTTGTCTGCCACCGGGCTCCAATCGCCGTCATCTCTGATTACCACCATATACTGATTAACGGAGTCAACTCTCTGTAAATAATCAAGTAATCTCTCGATATAGCGACCCGGCCCTGACGGCGAGTCAATCATTCTTGCATCAATAACAATTCTTTTCATAACTATAGACTACCGCAGAAGCTTAGCCATATACTCCAACATTTTAATCGGTGGGGGTCCTTGCGTTAGAACTCTGTCTGTAAACTGGCTAGAATCAATTTTGCGCCGCTTCATGATCTTACGACGCTGCTTAAGCGCATATGGTGTTACAGTAATAACCCCAATAATGCTCCGTGTAGCTGCTATGGGGTGGCCTTTTAGAATTTGATTAAAATAAAACAAAGGGGCGCTTAGAAAGAACTTGTAGCCATGTCTCAGCAGAACACCGCCGGGCGTAGTTTTAATCACTAAAAGATGCCTGTTACGCAAGGACTGTTGAATTACAACAGCGGGCACTTTTTTGCTGCTGCTATTTTTTTTATGATATCCGATCGCTAAAGGTTCGTAGTAGCTGCGCCAACCTCGCAGTTGCGCGCGAATAGCTAAATCAGAGTCTTCGTAATAGATAAAGTACCCTTTGCTGTCAAAAAAGTTAATGTCTTTTAGCGTCTCAATACGATATAAACTAGCAGCAGCAGTGCCCATGGCGACATATCCAGGTTCATTAAACTTATCAGGGCTTTCATCTTCGCCTCTGTGGTAGGGTAAAAGCCAGTCACTTTGCAGGTCGCCAGCAGCGTCGATTTCTCCACTATCGGGCTTAAGCAGTTTGCCGGTAGCTATGCCTACTTCTGGCCTTTCCGCCAACACAGATTCAAGCTTTTCTAACCAGTCGTCTTCAATCCAAGCATCTGGATTAATTAAAGCAGCATATTTGTAGCCTTGAGCGGCGGCGTACTTTAGCCCAACGTTTACTCCGCCAGAAAATCCCAAGTTTTTATCATTATATATTCTTACGACATCTGGGTAGCGCTTGGCGATAGACTTCATCGATCCATCGGTTGAGTCGTTATCCACCACTACGATATGCTGAGCAGCCGTACTGTCCAACAAACTTTCAATGCACCCATATATCGTTTCAGCACAATTCCAGTTAAGGATGACTATAGCGCTGGTTGGTTTCGACTTAAGCATGGGCTTACTTTATAATACGCCATTGTAATGAAACAACACCTCTCCAAACAAAACCGAGCATTACTTAGTGAATTGGTCCGGACGGATTTCAAGTTACGCTACCAAGGTTCTGTTTTAGGATACATCTGGTCTCTGTTGCGACCACTACTGTTATTTACCATTCTTTACTTGGTATTTGTTAAGTTTTTAAGACTGGGTTCAGGGGTGCCGAATTTCCCAATTTATTTGCTACTCGGAATAGTACTATGGATGTTTTTTAACGACATCACCAACCAAGGCCTTAAGTCGATCGTTGGGCGTGTTGATCTAATACGTAAAGTTCGCATACCTAGATGGCTGATAGTGGTGTCGAGTAGCGTTTCGGCGCTAATCAACTTGACCCTTAATCTTCTCGTGGTTCTCATTTTCTTGTTATTAAGCGGTGTCGACCTTTTGCTTACCGGTTTCTGGTTGCCGGTTGTAGTTTTAGAGGTGTTTCTTCTCGGTATTGGGTTGTCGCTAATTTTGGCAACTGCTTACGTCAAGTATCGCGACATCAGCTACATCTGGGAAATAATTTTGCAGGCCGGTTTTTACATCACCCCAATTCTATACCCACTGTCACTTATACCTGAAGGCTTTTTCCAAAAAACAGTGATGTTGAACCCGCTAGCCCAGGCAATTCAGGACGCCAGATATGCCCTGGTCACTCACCAAACAGACACGATTTCGAGTGTTTACGGAAACCCCATGATGAGACTGGTTCCGATATTGATTTGCTTAGTCTTGCTTGGTGTTGGTATTTTATATTTCAAAAAGCAAGCCAAACATTTCGCTGAGGATATTTAGATGAACGACACAGCCATAAAAATTGATAAACTTAGTAAATCCTTCAAGTTGCCACACGAAAAACACGACAGCATAAAAAGCATTTTTCTAAATGGGTTTAATATAAAACGTAAGTATGAAAAGCAAGAAGTATTAGACGATATTTCATTAGAAATTAAAAAAGGCGATTTCTTTGGCATAGTTGGTCGTAACGGTAGTGGTAAAAGTACGCTATTAAAAATAATGTCAGAAATATACACTGCAGACAGCGGAAGCGTGGAAGTAAACGGCAATCTGGTGCCATTTATCGAGCTAGGAGTTGGATTTAACAAAGATTTGACCGGTCGTGAAAACGTGTTTCTCAACGGGGCGCTACTTGGCTTCAATCGCAAAGAAATGGCTGGTATGTATGATGAAATTGTTGACTTTGCCGAGCTCAAACAGTTCATGGATCAGAAACTGAAGAATTATTCATCAGGCATGAAGGTTCGCCTAGCGTTCTCTATTGCTATTCGCGCCCAAAGCGACATCCTGGTGCTAGATGAAGTGTTAGCTGTAGGCGACGCAGGTTTTCAAAATAAATGTCTAGAGTACTTCGATACAATAAAACGCCAGAAAGACACAGTTGTCCTAGTAACACACGACATGGCTACAGTTGAAAAATACTGTAACAAGGCGATTTTAATAGAAGACGGAAAAATTATAGAAGCGGGTGATCCGCAAAAGGTTGCGAATGAGTACACCGCTATCCATAGGCGTGAATATTTAAAAAAAGAGGCAGAACATGACAAAACACAAGACACTAAAACTCAACGGAAAACAGGTGCCTCTATTAAGCTTCACGACAGCAGCCAACAGGAAAAAAACAGATTCAAACCAGGAGACCAGGCTGTATTAGAGGTATCATGGACAAATCCAACAGTTAAGAATGTTGGAGTAGCACTGTTAAAGAGAACGGGGGAATACGTTTACGGCACCAACACAATTGCCGATGAGTTTGATATAAGTTCTAAGTCGCTATTGTACAAAATAAAACTTGATATTAGTCAGGGCGACTATATATTCAAGGTTGGCTTTTTTGGTGAGAAGGCAGAAGATAAAATCGACTTTGTTGACAAGGGTCCCTACCTATATATTGAGACTGACGAGGATCAAGACTGGGGCGGCATAACGAAGTTAGAGAGTGAGTGGGGATAGTGTTTAGTAAAAACAATAAAAAGAACATACTATATAGGTATTTTTTAAAAAATGAAGGCCATTTGATACATAAGTGGCTGCATTATTTTGAAATTTATGAAAGACACTTTAGTGGGTTTCGTGGCAAAAACGTGACGATACTTGAGTTTGGGGTTTCCCACGGCGGCTCATTACAGATGTGGAAAAAATATTTTGGTAAAAAGGCAAGAATTATTGGGGTTGACGTTGATAATCGTTGCAAAAAACTGGAAGAAAAACAAATTGAAATATATATCGGAGACCAAGAGGACAGACAGTTTCTCGCAAATTTAATGAAAAAAATCGGCAAAGTCGATATTGTGATTGAGGACGGCGGCCACCAAATGGCGCAGCAAATTGCTACTTTTGAGGAAGTCTACCCCCACATAGTGGAAGAGGGAGTATTTTTGATAGAAGACGTTCATACTAGTTATTGGGCTAGGTATGATGCTGGTTACAAAAAAGAAGGTACGTTTGTTGAATATGCCAAAGATTTTATTGATAAAATTAACGCCTGGCATAGTGAGGAACCAGATAAATTAAGACCAGGCCAGTTCACAAGGACAACAAAAGGGATTCATATTTACGACAGTGTTATAGTTCTGGAAAAAGGCAAGATTAGTGAGCCAACCCATAAGCAAACAGGGCAACCCGCCTTATAAGGTCAAAAATGTCTCAATATTCAGAGTCGCAACTTAATTACAACAACAAGAACAGCTCTTGGTATAAAACATTTAATTTAATACCAGAAGACTCGACAGTGATGGATATAGGTTGTAGTTCAGGCAACTTTGGGGAGCAATTGATAGAGCAAAAAAACTGTGTGGTTGATGGAATTGAGATTAATGAGGGAGACATTAAAAAAGCGAGCCAAAAGCTAAGGAAGGTTTATAAATTAGACGTTGAGACCGACGAAATAGACATTGAAACAAAATACGACGTGATATTTATGGGCGATGTAGTTGAGCACTTGGCTCGGCCAGTACCGGCCCTAAAAAAGATAAAAGAACTACTAAAACCAGACGGAATCTTGGTGTTCTCAATTCCAAACATTACCCACATGTCAGTTAGGCTTATGTTGCTTGAAGGAAGAATAGAGTACGGCAAAACAGGCTTGCTCGATGAGACACACTTGCATTTTTACAACCAAGAAGAAATATATCGGGTGTTTGAAGAAGCTGGACTAACCGTCGATCACATCGATGCAGTAGAGAAGGATATTCCTACAGAATTTTTGGAAAAGGAACTAAGACGATTGGGTCTAAAAATGCTGTCCGAATTCAAAGATATTGCCCGTTCGGTTAATGGGGCGACTTATCAGTTTGTGGGACGGGCATCAGTGAGCCCAAAGAAGACCAGCTCCGAACTACCAATAAAGAGCCCAATCGACAGAGTTGAAAAAAGTTTAGAAGCAATTAAGAAGAACTTTAGTAAAGAAATTAGACAACTCAGGAGGAGTCTCAGTGCAGAAATAAAAGCTCGCAAACAACTGGAGGTGGACTTAAATCAGGTTCGCAACTCAACAACCTTCAAGGTCGGCCGATTGATTATGCGCTGGCCTATCGAGTTGAAACAAATGCTACAAGGCGGAAACAGAAAGAGTTTAACTAAAGCACTTGATAACTATTATAAAACTAGCGACAAGAGTGATATAAATGTGGCAATTATCACTCGTAACGGAGACATTAGCCCGACCAGCTCGACTTTTCTAAGGCTAGTTTCGCCATTAACCTGTGGTAAAACCGGTGAGAAACTATCAATTGAGTTGCTATCTGGCAAAGTGACTGAAGTCGACCAAGATGTCGATGTTTGCATCATTCAACGAACAGCAATTGACAGTATAGAAAACGCCGAACTGCTAATTGATGATTTGGCGGAAAAAGACATAAAGTTAATTGTAGACACTGATGACAACTTCGTCGGCCTAGAACGATCACACCCCCAGTTTAATATTCAAAATAGATTAGCCGATACATTGGATTTTATTAAAAAAGCGGCTGACAGGGTCTGGGTGTCTACCGATGGGCTTGCGGTTGACTATAAAAACAAGCGAGCCATACACCGAAATAGCGTTGATGGCCGGCTTTGGAAGCTACAGCAAAGGCCAATTTTAGAACGAGAAAAAATCAAATTTCTTTATATGGGTACGGCCACTCATGACGAGGATTTTAAATTGGTACTGCCAGCGCTTAAAAAACTTAACAAAAAATATCCAGACTCGTTTGAACTGTACGTAATGGGGGTTGCCACTAGATTGCCTGATGAGAACTGGCTGCATAACGTAACCCCCGAGGTAAAAGATAGAATGTATCCCTATTTTGTGGAGTGGTTTCAGCGTCAAGGGCCATTCGACGTTGGATTAGCGCCATTAGTCAACTCAGAATTCAACCGCGCCAAGTCGGACATAAAAGTACTCGATTATCTGTGTGTCGGCATATTGCCTGTCGTGTCTGACATAGAGCCGTATCAGAACGAAGAGCTTGAAGATCTAATAATTCGGGTTGGCTATAACGATGACGACTGGCTTAAGGCCTTAGAAGATATCGTTAACAATAAACCTAAATACGCTCAGCGAAAGCAGCGAAATCAAACTAAGATAAAAGAGTTGATAGAAGATCATCGCTCAGTCAAGCATGTTTCCCAAGCAATGCTAAAAGAAATTAATAAATTGGTCGGCGATGAGACGAAGACAGCTTAAAAACGCGCCGCGGTTTGCTAAACGGCAACTAAAAAAACTCACCAGACCAGTCGTTGGCGCAGCGCGCCGAGTTAAAAGCAAAACAGTCAAACTTAAAGACACCCTGGTCGACCCCAGAAAGAGAACACACTTGATTCAAAAGACAAAAATAGAAAGATCAGAGAAAAGAGGTGACTGGGGAAAGGCAATTGAACTATGGCAAGAACTAATCAATTATTACGGACGGGCAGCGCCTGCAAGTTTTTTTGTAGGGCTAAGCCGGGCGCATCAAGGCAGTAATGACTATCATTCTGCCACCGAGGTTTTGCGAAAAGCGACCACACGCTATCCTAAAAACAAACAAAAAGCTACTAACCAGGATTTGCGTGACTGGCTGGCAATCAGTAGAGAGAAAGCTGAGGTAAGCCTCGTCAAGCGTATTAAAAATATTCATAAATATAAAAAGCAAATCAACAACTATCAACAACAACGCACTCAACGCGAAGACGGTCAATTAAAAATTGCAGTCTTTTCGGCTGTTTCAGGCGGCTATGACAGCTTGAAACCGCCCGAAATTATCGACCCCAGGTTTGACTACATATTTTTTACCGATACACCGGTGGAATCTATTGGCATCTATGACATACGACCGTTGCCCTATATCGATGCCGACAACACTCGTTCAGCTCGGTTTGTGAAAACCAACCCCCACCTACTACTGGCGGACTATGATGTGGCAGTGTGGGTTGATGCGAACTTGTTGATAACTGGCGACATTTATCCATTAATTGAAGACGTCTTAAACTCAGGCAAGCCATTTGGCGCGGTCCAGCATCCAGTGCGGGAGTCACCTTATCAAGAAATGCTGGCTTGTTTGGAGCAGGGTAGAGCCCAACCGACAGCAACAGAAGCACAGATGAAGTTTTACAAACAGCAAGACTATAGTACTGACCAGATGATCGAGAGTAATTTATTAGTCTACGATTTGCGCGAACAAAAACTTAATGAATTTTTGAATGAATGGTGGAGTCAAATCGATATGTTTAGCCGTAGAGACCAGTTCAGCATAAATTATTCATTAGATAAACACAGTACTAAGTGGCACAAGTTAATGAAACGGCCCGATACAGCTAGAAATCACCCGGCTTTAGCACTGACCGATCATGCTGAACATAGTCACGGTGACGATAATTTGCAAAAACTAGTCGATTTAATTGAGACTGAGACTATCAGACCAAACGAGGGCAGCCCATACTCTGAAATTAAAGAGCAGAGGCTCAACAACCAACAGGCCGATATAACAGTCGTAGTTTGTGTCCACAATGCGCTAGATGATGTTAAAAAGTGCCTTAAATCCATAAAGCGCCATAATAAACACCTGCAATTGAAGCTTATAATTATGGATGATGGGTCGGAAGATGATACAGCTACATATTTAAAGGGCTTTCAAACAGAAAACAATTCATGGACAACTATTGTGCGCCACAAGCAAGCACAGGGCTACACAAAAACCGCCAATGAAGGAATGAGGTTGTCTACAGCGGATTTAACCATACTTTTGAACAGCGACACCATCGTTACTAAAGACTGGGCACAAAAGATGGCTGATGTGGTTCTGTCGCATCGTGGCATAGGAATCGTTGGGCCCCTGTCGTCGGCTGCTAGCCATCAATCAGTGCCCGACCACACAAGCCGTGGCGGCCAAACCGCCATCAACCAACTACCTGACGGTTTGACGGCCGAAGACATGAATCAATACTGTGAGCAGTGGAGCATGTCGAAAAACATCCCAATGGTACCTTTGGTGCACGGTTTTTGCATCGGCATTACTCGCGACGTAATAAACTCTGTCGGCTACTTTGATCATGGAAGCTTTCCGCGTGGCTATGGTGAGGAGAATGATTATTGTTTTCGAGCCGCCAATGCTGGTTTTAAGTTAGCCATAGCCACCCATACTTACGTCTTTCACTCAAAGTCGAAAAGTTTTGTCAGTAAAGAGCGGCAACAACTGATGGAAGACGGCATGGATGCCTTTGTTGCCAAGCACGGTCAGCGCCGTATCGATCGAGCGGTTTTGACAATGAAGAACAATCCAGTTCTGGTTGATTTACGTAAAAAATTTAGACAATTTTACTAAAACTAGCTAATCTACTGGGGCTCCGTTTGGCAGACTATTTACGAAATCATCCGACAGAGGAACTACATCAGAGAAGCTCAGATTCCGTGACTCCATAGCTGATGGTGAGGTGACATAACGTTTTTGGCCATTCTCAACTAGATAAACCGGAGCCTGGCCTTTAATCCGTATCAAATTGGTCAAGGTCTCCCCGTTGGCAACACCTGACAGTGTCTCGGTTGAAAGTATCTGGGTGTTGGGTTGGTCGATATCATAATCTGTGGGGTCGAGCAGGTCGGTCGGTATTCGATGCTTTTTACCCAGGCTAGCTAGCCAAAAACTATCAGATGTATCTTTGACAATTCGAGTCAGTGTATCGGTAGTTGGATAACTTTGCAATGAGTCGGTAGAGACTGACCACACGTCGTCCATACTGTAGCCGTAGTCTGACATTATGGCTCGCGACGAAATGTATTTTTTCTCAAAGTTGTTGCCAATTAGATAAACGGGTGAGGTATTACCGATTCTCACTAACTTGCCCTGTTTAAAGACTGCACCTCCATGGTTAAAGAGTTGTGCTGTCGATGGTTTAACACTAATCACGTCGCCAAAACTATAACCCAAACCATATAGGTCGTCTCGACTGTAGACATGGTAGCGATTGCCGTTAGCAAACAGATAAACTGCAGATTGGCGATCGATACGGAAGACTAAGCTTAGTGGCTGCTGGTTAAATTTGGCTAAGAACTTGTCGCTGGTAACGATAAAGTCATCCGCCGCCAACCCTAAGTCGTCTAGTTGTTGATTGGCGATTTCTAGCTTCTTATCGCCATCAATAATGTATAAGCTGCCTGAACTGTCTTTGGCGAACTTATCGAGACTGTCTGCACTTATAGGCAGTTGGCCTACAGCCGTCGTTGATCGTTTACAGCTACTCAAACCAGATTCGTTAGCAACTGTTGAATTGAATGCCTGCAATTCCGATCCAGTCCAGATGCCGTAACTGCCACTATCGGTGTTCATAAGTAGTGAGCCTGTGGTTAATATTGGCGCTCCAATACTCAAGGATCTAGAAAAATTATTATTGGTGGTTACGTAGGGCAGCGAAGAATAGGTAGGACTACCTAGGGTGGTATAGGCCCCCCACGAACAAAAAGACCTAGCTTTGCCGTCCTCGAGGTTATAAACAGTGTTTTCGTCACGCAAAATAGTTTGCATTCTGTCGCCTGTGGATAGGTAGCTCTTTGTCCAATATGGCAGTTGTGCCTCATCACCAAATTGGAAGCCATACTGACTGAACAGGTCGGGGCTTGAGAAGTAGTGAAGTTTGGCATCGCTAACAGCATAAACTTCATCGCCTTCGAATCTGGCTACCAGTGGCAGGGCGCCTCTACTGGTCATACCAGATACATAGGACGTGTCTACCCTGCTAACTTTACCGACAGTAGAGCCGTAGCCGTAGTCCCTCAAGGTCTGAGGACTCGGTACATAGTAGTAAGAATTATTTGCGCCGTGTATGTAAATCCGGTTCGATATTTCGAAAAAAGGCGTGCCTTTGGTGCTACCAAACCAGTCATTAAAATATAGGTAGAAGTTACGGTTCCCATAAGCGCTACAGCTGTCACCTGGTCCATAGCCGGCACCTAGGGCGGCTTGGTTTGGTTGATATGGTGTGTAGTTATAGAGTGCAGCTGTGGCTGTCGTACGTATATCTACCGTAGAGCCACCACAAGAAGGGTCTCCGTCAGAAGTAGTCTGGTCGGGGTGCCACAATACATAGTTGCTTCCTACGGCATGGTTGTAATATTCAGGATATTCTGTATAACGTTTCAATTGATAGGCAGCTTTGTTTACCTGATTTGCGAAGCCATAGTACTCTTCATTACAAGGAGCGGTATCTGGACAACCGTAGCCCATAGCAATTTCATACTGACGGTCAAAAGGCCAGTCGTCTGTAATCAACCCCTGTTCTTTTTGTAGAAACACGATTAAGACTTGAGGGTTTATGCCGTGGCGTCTTGCGGCATCATGAATAAGCCAGGCGGCTGATTTACCCCCGTCGGGTATAGAGTTACTGTCGTAGTTATTTGCATGAGTGTTCGGATTTTCGTAGTAGTCCTTTAGGCAAGTAAACGGTTTTGGGTTGCCTTTATACTTTCCATACTCCCACCGCTGTGTTTTACCGTCACCGTTGTAGTCTGGTGTGTACCAAGTGGTTGTTTTTTGGCCCTGAGTATCGCAGCTGGTAACTTTCGAGTTTAGGAAAGTTTTAATCTGCGGAACAGACATAGATCCAGTGTTAAAGAAAACAGCATCATCGATAATTCTTCCAGGATTAAAGCCCGAGGTGTTTGCGCCTACAACTTGCTGAACAAGAATCAATGACAACGACACAGTTATAGCTGTGCCTATAAAACCCCTTACAGCAAATTTCATGGGTACACCTCCATAGTATTAGAGACTCCAGTATAGCCTGGAGCAGTATATCTTATTTGTGCAGTCCAGATACCACTGTCTTTAAGTTTAGAGCGTTGAATCCTGAATGTGTTGCAGTCAACGTTATTAGGATTTGCCGGGTTGAATGAAGTTTCGTTTGTGTAGCTCAACTGCGAAGCTGCTTCATCGTCAGGTGTAAGAGCTAAGACGCACTCCCCATTAATCTCATTCTCCACGTAACCGGCAACTGTGATTAATTTTTCGTCTGTCTGCGCTCTAGTTAGCACAACTGTTATCTCAGTTGCTTGTTCTGAGATTGATCCTGGCTGATCTGTTGGTGTCGAACCTTCACTTCTAGGTTTTGTTGCTTCGCCATTTTCTATGGTTGATTGCTTCTGGGAGTCTCCAGCCTGTTTTTGCTCCTGCGTAGGTGCTTCGTAATCGACAGTGTCACTGCTGCCATCATGTTGATTACTCCTGAAAGCTGAATATATACCCGTCACTAGCGATGCTGTGATTAGAGCTCCAATAATAGTAAATATATATTTGTTACGTGTCATTTTTGTGTTTTCGTTCGTGCTTATATTTAACCATAATTAAAATTACTTTTCCACACATTTAGTTTTGTTGTTCAGTTTAAGTAGTTTAACCAAAAGGTTATGTATACTTGTTGATTATGGCAAGGACAAGCATAAAGCTCACAGCAGACAAATTAATTAGTTTAATGGAGTCAAAATATTTCCTGTGGGCAATAATGACCTTTTTTACATTAAATGCGCTATGGATTGCGTTTTCTGTTCGTTACCCAATGATTTATGACGAAAGTACTCATTTTTTAGTCGCTAAACTATACTCAAGCCAACTGTCACCATTCGCTGACTACCCAGAACACCTAATTGGCAACCTAAAAAGCTACATTCAGGCAAGTACATCAGTTTTCTATCACTACCTGATGAGTTTTCCCTATCGTTTCATTGCCAGCATTACTGATACAGTAAGCTACCAAATTATATTTTTGCGAGCAATTAATGTCGGCATG
>Ga0136558_1001522_pt1 | contig 11703 bp, 13 predicted proteins | sample AntRauTorckE6833_FD_101391 | JGI IMG/M metagenome (GOLD analysis project Ga0136558, IMG submission 101391) | Saline lake microbial communities from Rauer Islands, Antarctica - Metagenome Torckler E6 #833 | ecosystem: Environmental > Aquatic > Non-marine Saline and Alkaline > Saline | place...
AATCCGTAATATCATTGGGCAGCCTAAATCCAGTTTTGATATTCGAAAGATTATGGACGAGAAGAAGATTTTAATCATGAACCTGTCCAAGGGGTTTGTGGGGGAGACTAATGCAAACTTACTTGGTTCAATGCTCACGACCCGAATTTATTTAGCAGCCATGAGTCGAGCCGACCTGCCAGCCGAGGCTATGCAACAGATGCCCAACTTTTATTTTTACGTAGATGAGTTTCAATCATTTGCTAATTCAACCTTTTCTAACATTCTTTCCGAGGCACGTAAGTATCACCTAAACCTTATTATTGCGCACCAGTACATTGCGCAAATGGAAGAGGAAGTGCGCGATGCCGTGTTTGGAAACGTCGGTACCACCGTTGCGTTCCGAGTGGGGCCGCTCGATGCTGAGATGCTCGAACAGGTTTTTACACCACGTTTTTTAGCAGCCGATTTAGTAAACTTGGGGTTCGCCCAAATTTATCTTAGCCTAATGATTGATGGGGTTGGTTCACCGCCATTTTCAGCCAAAACCATGGGGCCAATTGAACCACCGTCAGTGTCGCAAAAGTTAGCGGTGGTAGAAGCTAGTCGACATAACTTTACCAAGCCACGCGATACGGTAGAGCAGATTGTAAACGACCTGCATACCCCTGTAGCCCCCAAAGACGATCGTTCTAAAAATACTAAACAAACGGAAGGAAAAAATAAGTCAGACCGCGGCGGTAATAATCAGCAATCAAATCAACAAAGAGCATCGCAATCAACCAAAGATACAACTACAAGGCAGAAGAAACCGGGCGGTACCCGTGATTTATCAGAGTTACGCTCGGTGTTGGGTAAGATGGCTGTCGAACAATCAAATACTAAAGAATCCAAAAAGAACCACCAAGAAACCAAGTCAGCTCAAGACAGCCAGAATAAAGCTACTAATGCTAACCAGCCCTCTAATAATCAGTCGGCCAACGATCCCCGGGCGGCCTTAAGTGACGCCCTGCGTCAGGTATTACCCAACCCAGCAGATAATACTGACATTACATCTTCAGGCTCGACCGATAAAAACCAAAGTAAAGCTGATACCGCCAAAGCAGAATCAACTCAGTCAACGTCACCTTCTAAAGAAGTTAATCAATCATCGGCTCTGGCTACCGCCAGTAAAGAAACCACTACACCAAACTCAGGTCCTGACCAGCTAAAGAGTCAGTCAGACCCGTTATCACCCCAGACCCTAAAACGAATGATGCGTAAAGGTGGTTCACACCGCTCACCTTTTGTATAATAAAACCACGTTATGCGTTGGTTTGTCTGTCTTGGTATTTTCTGGGTTAGTTGTTTGCCTTACGTTAGTGTGGCTTCAGTACGCATCAATGAGGTGGCGTGGATGGGTACCACGGAAAGTTATCTCTGTAATTGGGTAGAGCTTTACAATCAAAGTAGTACTCCGGTGGATGTAACGGAGTGGACACTAGAAATTGACGACACTGTGCGTCCTCTAGAGGAAGGGGATGGAAAAACCGCGACCGTGCCCAGTCGCGGTTTTTTAGTACTGGAACGAGTTACCAATACCTGTCCCGATGCGGTGCCGGGTGTGTTTGGGTGGTCAATCGCGTTAGGAAATTTACCCAATAGCGGCGCCACGCTTACTCTTCGTCGAGCTGATGATACGGTTGCCGATCAGGTAGCTGGTGGTACTGACTGGCAGAATATTGGCGGTGATAACGATAGTAAAGAAACCGCTCAACGCACCAGTGCCGGCTGGGTAACCGCACCGGCAACACCAGGCGCAAAGAATCAAGATTCTAAAGAAACTACCCCTAAGCAAGAAACAAAAGAAAAACAATCAGCGAACACCACTTCAAAAACCACTACCAATACCACCAAGTATCGGTATGGTCGTTCAGGAGGCACTGCCGATACCGAGCCGTTGGGTACCAATGACCACGCGCTGGAGTTAGAGATTAGCGGCCCTCGCACCACATACGTTGGGCAGCCGATGACCTTGTCGGTTACTCCTTCGGGGGTGGGTGATGGGGTGGCGCAGTCACTGCACTACCAGTGGAATTGGGGAGATCGTCACACCACCACAAAACCAAATCCCACTCACGCGTATGCGTTTCCGGGTACGTACGTGGTAACGGTACGCGGTACTTACGCTGATTATGAGGCAGTCACTCGGCACGAGATAACGGTGTTGCCAGTCCGACTGTCGATTGAGCGTGATCAGGCAAACAATATCCAAATACAAAATACTGCCCCGTATGAACTTAACCTCTCGGGATATACCGTGACGGGGACACGAGCAATTACATTTCCAGCTCGGAGTATATTGCTTGCCAAACAAACCGTCACTATCCAACAAAATGAAGTAGAAAATGGTATTCGAGGGTTGGTGACCATAAAGGATGCTCAAGGAAAGACTATAGCCAGTAACTTTACAGCGGTAGAAGCGCGGTATCAAACTCCGACAGTTGTAGCGAACGTATCGTCTGCACCACCTCCTCGGCCAATGATTGCCGGTACGGCGTGGACATCGAACCGCCCGTCTCACTCAAATAATATCGCGCAAGAGTCTGAGTCAAGTTCAACAGTCACTACCACGGCCAGTAGTACCGCCACACAATTTCTAGCGCAACCGCCAGTTGCTGAACCGCTTCCTTCTACTTTCCAAAAACACTGGCGCACCTACTGGCCGTACGGGGCTTTGGTTGGTCTGATACTCCTCGCGGCTTGGTTATTGCTGTGGCCAACTCGCCGTCAGTCACATACCCAAACGAACCCAGATCTGTTTACGTAAAGTAAGTATTGTTGCATAATTTTCTAATCTACAGTATCTTAAAGAGAGTCATTAATGATAGGGAGTTTAATAGATGACCGTTGATTCTGTCACGACTGATACTGCAGTACCCGAAGATGTGCTGACGCAAATTCCGCTACAAGTGCGAGCGGCATACCCTGAAGATGTCGCTGTTCTCGGTGTACCGATTTCTTGTTTTGAAAGCGGTATGATGTGGGCAATGCCGGTTCGCTTTATTTGCGGTACCCACTACGTCGCGCTACATCGTCTGGAAAGTGCTTCGACCCGTCTGGTGTCGATGCCGAGAGAAGTTCAGGCGATGATGTCTGAGAGTATTCGTTTGCCTACCCTTTGCCTAGTCGAGGGTGTGTTACAGATTGTGGTGCATACGCGCCAAGGTGATCGTCGCTTTCCGTTCTAACGCTGTTCTTTCTTTGCCGCCTCGCGTTTTCGTGGGGCGGTTTCGCGTAGCAGAAACCCGCCCAGAGAAGGGCGGGTGACTTATTTGTGCGAAAACCCATTGAGCGCGTCAAGCTCGGTGTGTAGGTTCTGGATACTTAACGGTCTGCTAGTAGTAAACCGACCGTCAGGCGACAAAAGAGCGTGTCGTATAGCGAGCTGGCTTAATTGATATAAGAAACGTGTCTGAGCCGTGACTGGCAAATATTCTTGTGCAATTAAGCAAACCTCGTCTTGCTCACCGGTGTCATTAACCAATTGCTCGACATGGTTATCGGTAAGCGCTACCAACACTTCGTTTACTAAGGTGCGTAGGAGCTGGCGTCGTATAGTAAATGGACTGGGTGGTGTACTCATTCCAAACTCTCCTTTTCTGTACGTATCCTACGTAACTACGATGGGTTGCGCAACAACGTTACTGGGGTAACAAACAATGCCGCACCTGATGACCGACAGCATTGTCTGGCCGTTTAGGATGCGGCAGGAAGATCTTGTCGACGAATAGCTTGTTTGGCCAGGCTGTGTAGTTGCGAGAGCCCCACTCCTTTTTGGAGCAAACGATACCGCTCAAAACGATTGAACTGTAAACCAAAATGCACTTCAAACCGCGTAAGCAGCGTTTCGCATTCAGCTGCAGTGAGACCGAGGTCGTAATGGCAGTTGATTCGAGTGCGTGATTCGTCGAAAGTATATTTGATCTCGTGTACCCAAGCAAAGATTTTGGAATCGAGCGTAGTCAGTTCCATTACAAAAGCTTTGTGGGAAAGTGTACGAGGGTCCGGTGTGGGTTCCGAACCAAACCAATGAACTGGTAGCGCCTTAATGGCACTAACAACAGCGGTAAGCATGGCATGCCTCCTTTCTGCTTTAGACTGGCATTACTATAACACACTTTTTTGTTTTTACAATCTAGTACAGAAGCATTTACCGTTGGCTGCTGAGTCAGGCTGTGGGTTTCTTAGAAGATGCGTTGGTGACCCATGCTACCATCAGAGTATATGCAAAAACACAACGATTTCCATATTGATTTTGAATTACCCACAGTAGAATCCAAGAAACCAGCCGTTCGCAAAATGCATATCAGCGACTCGGTTTGTGAGTCTTGTGAAGGGTAGAGAGCATTTATAGCCTAAAACGTATACACCCGTACCACTGTGGTACGGGTGTATACGTTTCTCGCCACCAGAACCGAGTTTATGTATACTGAAAATAGCACTACAAAGTTCGTAGTGAAAGAAATGTAGAATTAATTTCGTAACAAAGAATTGAACCGCAGTTATTAAAGAGTAGACTTAATTAATATATGAAGAATATCCATAAACTTGGACTTGGGCTTTGTGGGGCGATGTTGACGGTTACTTTGATGTATCCAGCTACCTCTCAAGCACAAACCACCAGTATCGAAAACGATACTTCAGTAGCCAGTATGCTAGAAATGATCCAGACGCTACTGGAACAAATTGAAACCTTACAAGAACAGCTCAACGCTATGCAAGGAGAGGCGCAGGCTATCCAGAAAGAGATTCGTACCACCATGCGTCAAGGGGTATCTAGCGAAGAGGTGCGTAAGATACAGCAGTTTCTAGCTACCAACGAAGAACTATACCCCGAACGTTTGGTCACTGGCTATTACGGTCGTCTGACAGAGCGCGCGATTGAGCGTTTGCAGGCACGACATGACTTGCCTATGACTGGAATGGTCGATGAGGAGACGCGCGAGTTACTGAATGAGTACTTTGAAGAACGTACTAAGCGTAATGTTTCCACTGCTGCATTGTGGAAGAGTCCAGGGATTGAAAAGGCAATCAAGCATGGGGTCTGCGAGAAATCTCAAGGCCGAGCGGCATTTTGCCGCGGAATAGACTGGAAAGACAACGATGATGACAATGACAATGACGATGATTCTCAGGTCCGTAGCACTAAGCGATGGGCGATGATTGCTATCAAAGAGGCTGCTGAGGAAATTAAAGACACCCAAAAAGATTTAGCGGCAGCTTCTTTTGCGGCTAGGAGTGCTTTGCAGGCATCCATTACCGTCCAGCTCACTTCGGCAGAGGAGAAGTTGGCAGACGCTGAAACAGCCTATGACGCTAAAGACTACGCCGAGGCTAGAGAGTTAGCACTCGAAGCCGAAGAATTGGCCGAGCAGGCCGAAGAGGCTCTGGATGCCGACGATGATGGTGATGGTATTTCGTGGCAAGAGGAAGCCAGCGAACTGATTGCTGACGTTACCGAAGACCTTGCAGAGACTGAAGCTGATTTAGCCGCTGCCAAGCTGTCTTCGAGCGTTGAGACCCGACTAGAGGCGATGCTGGATGAGGTAAATACCCTACTCGAAGATGCTGAAACAGCCTATGATGCCAAGGACTACCAAGAAGCTCTTGCTCTCGCGGAACAAGCCGAAGACAAGCTCGATACCCTTGAGGATGAGTTGGATGACGTTGAAGACAGTGAGTAGCTGATTAGTATTTTTACTTTATAAAATCACCTCAGTTCTAAACTGGGGTGATTTTATAAAAAAGACCCCACACCAAGTGGTGCGGGGTACTCGTGAGGAACGAGCTGGAAAGAGAGAGTGGTGAGTCAGTGACGGTATTCTCGCGGCTCACCGCTTTTTACATTCGCCATCAGCCAGAGCCGGTGGTGCAGAGCACCAACCGTGCGGTCACGACGTGCCAGCCAAGCAGTGTCAATCTCGTTCCACTGCAGGCTGTAGTGCCGAGCGGTCATTTGGCAGAGGGCCTCAACCTCTTCTGCCGGCAGTTTGAGGTCACCTGAAAGTTGATGATACCAAGCTCTGGTACCATGTCGTTGCAAGCGCAGTGGCAGTCGGGGGTTATAGCAGCACAGCGTCTCCAAGAATTCGAGAGCCGTCTGATCTCGTAGGTCGGTCCGGATTGCCACAACAGTCTTGCGCGAAAAAGATCGCAACATAATCTGCCCTTTCTTGTGGTAGCTACCAGCCCAGCTGACGCAGGGTGGTGATTTTACTCTCATCAAGAGTGGTGCGGTGTAGCCAGTGCGCCAGTGCGTTTACGGTACGCTGTTTTTGCATATCGCTTGCACTGATGGCGCGGGGCAGTTGGGGTGATAGAATCTCAGCCCATTCCTGTAGTTGCCACACCGGCCGACGGTCGATTCGGTCGAGTTCCTGTAGTTGCGGTTCATTTTGGCGCAGGGTGCACAGTATGGAGTCGCGCAGACTCACAAACCGATCATCCGCAGCCAATGATTGCTCATCAGCCGGTGTCGCAGTAGCCAAACGATTACGAAAAAAACGTAGCATGGGTAACTCTCCTTGGGTTGTAGAATGATCAGGGTACTAATTAAAGTATGCGATATTTTCTAGGGGGAAGCAAGAAAACTCCTCGACCAAAATGGTCGAGGAGTTTTTATTGGTGACGCTACGTAGTTGCCGTTACGCTACCTCTTTCTTGGTTTTTAGGTTATAAAACCCCTCAGTTTCATCAGGTCGAAAGACTCGCGCCAAGCTATTGCTCAACAGGGTAATACCTTCGTACTCGGTTGGTGCAATTAACTCTTGTCGCTTGGTGCAGTATAGTCCGACTCCTTTGGTGGTAGCTACTTCATACAGAGTATCCGTGAGCTGTACCAGTTGGTCGTATTTATTTTCTAAGAGTGTTTTATGCTCGATAAGTGAGTAAAGACCGACTTTATCTTTTTTCTCTAGTTCCAGAATACCGTCACTGTGTTCGTAGATATGAGTAAACTGGGTCGGCACGACCATAGCTCGCTCTTGTAAGGAGAAGACGCCAACTTTCTCTTTTTGCTCGACGATGACGTGCGTACCGTCTTCGGTCAGGATAATGTTCTTGTACTTAGCTGGCTGTACTTGGGTAGCATCACTGCCTGAAAATAGTCCGTGCTGGTCTCCTTTACTAACAATGTACCAACCGGTAGTGAGGTATTGTACGGCGTCAAACTTAGCCGGTGCAATGATGCTGTTACGGGTAGGGTCAAAAAGACCCACTTTCTCTTCTGCTGTATAAAGCGCAAAGAGGAGATGTTGTTCATCACCAGTTGGTAGGATCATTTCGTACTTTACTGGTACAACTAATTTTTGTGCCGTTAGGCTGTAGAGTCCACCAGCTTCACCTTGGTGTACCTGAAACAGGTCATCAGTCAACGGAGTGATAAAGTCGTACTTTTGAGGGATAATGAACTGCTCAGTAGTGACGTCGTAGAGACCGGTTTGCTCTTTCTCGTTTTCGATAGTAACGAGGTTAGGGCCAGCAAACTCGACATGACTTTCTTCGGTACAAAGCGCCATGATGCGTTGATTACTAACTGCGGGAGTGATTTTTTTAGACATAAGATGAAATGGATGATCAATTACATGTGGGTAAACATCGGTATCGTAGCATGCCGGTCGGGGGCTCGACCAATTTTTAGTAGTGAGTAGGGCTAGTAGACCACCAATTTGCGTTGTGGCAAGAAGCAAGCTATGCTTCCGGCAGCTTGCGTGAAGAAAAATAAAGGAGTTCTTTCGTGTCTACGACAACTGCACACATAGTGCGCAACCGCACCCTCGCTGAACAAGAGCAAATCCGCATCAAGCGACTCGTGATAGCCAGTCGTCAAGCTGAGGCAACTATCTCCGAGATAGACGAAGTGCTGCAGGCTCGGTTTCAATCCAGTCACGCCTATGTTTTGGCGTTGGTGCGCTTCATTGACGATACGGTCGGAGTCGTATGGGCGGCCTATCGGGGGTCGGTCTATGCTGTTCATATCGATTTGCCGGGAGCTGTCCATCGGGCGTTGCAGCGGGCCTCGCCCCAAGTCAGTCTGCGGGTGCAGGGTGAGGTGGCGAAGATTACCGTTCTAGATATCTACAACGAACCACAACGGTTTGAATGGAAATTACCAACGGACTAATCAATGTACTGGTTCGTATATGACAAACGCCCCTAGCAAACACTTTGCTAGGGGCGTACTTTGTTTGGTGGTACCAGAAGTCTGCTACTGTTGGACGCCACTGTGGTTCATGAGCGTACCAAGATGCGACAAATCCGTCAGCGTGCTGTTAGCCACAGCGGACAGCAGGGGATAGAGCGTCACCCACTCACAGAGCATATCGTTCACGCTCTCTTGTAACACCTCGGCCAACTCACGGCTCGCGTCGTTTGGCAGATGAACCGCACGGTAAAGCTCCACCGTAGCCAACGTCTCGTCAATCATGAGTGGTCGCACCCGGCACCACTGGATTTCATCGCTCAGCTGGTGTGCCAAAGCGTCGATAGCCGCATCGTCGTAGTGGCGCAGATTGAGCAGGTTGCCGTCCTCATCATCGATAAAGGTCGTCCAGAGCTTGATCCCGTAGTGGGTCTCTGGGTGGTGAACAATTTCATATTCGAAGAGTTCAATCGTGAGTGCGGTACGGTAGTCCTCGTGTTGCAGGTAAAGGTGCAAACAGTCGTGATCATGATCGTGCTCTATGGTCACGGCAAAGGTTTCAGCCAGACAGTCATAGAGCGTTTCGACAGTCATGGTCATGGGTAATCCCTCCTTCTGGTTGTAATGATCGTTCTCTATAGTCACTATAGGGAGTTCTCCCCAAAAGTAAAGGTAGACTGAGTTGCTCCACTACTGTTAGTGCAGTATGCTGGTTCGTCGAACCACTGTTCTTTTTTGGAGAAGAAAAATGCAACTACATGCAAACGCCCTGTCGGTCAGTGACGGTTCTTGACTGGTTGATATGTTGCTTGGTATACCGCTGGAGACAGCCGAAGCCAAACGGTTGGCCGACACCTTTCCGGAATATTTCTTGCCGGATGGTATGCCACAGACAGTATCACATTCAATGCTCTGTCGACGCTATATCGTACTGAACGCGTACGCCGCTACCGAGCCAACCAAAATGGCTTTGGCGGCGTTTGGTCTGGGAGTGGAGGTACTGCCATACCAAACGGTTCGCCGGTATGCTGTGGCGTATCAACGTCGGCCAGCACACTACCACGGCCTTACCACCGACAAACCGTACCTGATTGATCTGCACATTGTGCCGCATACCCACCAGAAAGGAGGCTATCTGGTGCTCTATGAAAAGGCCGATGCAGACGAACAGGAGATATGGATTGCGTTGGTTTCGTCACGTCGTATAGAGTGCGGTCGCTGAAGGCTGTAATTTTCTTTACCGGTTCTTTTAGAACACGCCCTACCAATATATGGTGGGGCGTGTTTCGTTGCTACTGCTTACGGTTTGACGTATAGTACGCGGTGGCAATTCTGCTCTTTGTTCTGATGGAGGACTATCTATGTACCACTTGGATGTTGCTACCTTGCAAGATTACAACTACGATCCCTTTCTGACCGATATCTTGCTGGCGGTCGATCTCGATCAACCGACTGGTCGTCGGTTGCAAACGGCGTTTCCCGAGTTTTTTACCACCGGTACCAAGCCAGAATGGACGCCGTGGTCATTTTTGCAACGACGGTTTGAGCTCTTGGGATCGTACGACCACGAAGAGCCGGTCGTTGCGACTTTGCGTCATTTCAATCTGCCGCTCGAAGAATTTTTTAGCCACGAAACGCCGGCGATTCAAGAGGTGTACCACGAACGGGCCGACACGCACGAATACAACGGCTTCTGTGAACAGCATCCGCGGGTGCTGACTCTGGGCGAAGATGAGGTCGAGGGGCCAGAGAATCGGTTTTACGTGTTGGAGATTATTCCACTCACCGACACCGAAGTTGAAGGGTTCTTGGTGACAGCGGTGTCACTGCAGTACCTCGACACCACCGCTTAAGTGGTGCGGTAGATAGCTTCACCCAAGCGTAATAATACAATACCCCCGCCACATTCATTTTGTGGCGGGGGTAACTTCTTTTCGGGACAGTCTCTAAGAACAGTGGCGGGGCAGGGCGGTGTGCAGCATTTTCTCTACGTGGGTGCAGTCGTCTATGGTGCCGTCAGCCAATGCATGCACGATTGGGTCGACCAGATTCCACTCACTGATTAGATCCATAATACCCAACAGGAGTGAACTTCCTGGATCTCCCTCGTGGGCGTAGGTGATGTCTTGCATAAAGACAGCCACAGCTCGGTTGAGGAGCGGTCGGATTTCTTGTCCGCTTTCAAACGAGCCCTGTGCGCGCATGGTGCACCAGTCGAGGGCATCGTTTATGAAATGACAATGCACCAAAGAGCGTTCGAAGCCAATCGCTTGCCAGTCAACCTCTCTTCCGTCGGGGTGAAAGAAGTCAGCCCATAACTGCAAGCTGAGACGTTCGATAGTTTCGTCAGTCTTGGCTGGTACAAGGTGTAGCAAAGAGGTGCTGTGCTCGCCCGAAATCCTAAAAACAAGACCCTCATCTGGCTGCATCACATCGGTGTTGGGCCAGTTTTTGCGAACGGCTTTGGCCACCTCATCCATGGTCAAGTCCATGAGAATATCCTTTCCTAAACAATCTTCTTCTTAACGTACTATGGCAAACTCCGGTAAAAAGTAAAGCGCGGGTGTACTTTTAAAAGTACACCCGCGCTTGTTCTCTGTGTAGTGGTTTCTCAACTAGTCTTCTTCTCTGTCAAAATTAATAGCTTGGTAGCGGCATTCCATTCGGCTGGCAAGTCGTTCAACTGGGTCATTACCAAAGTAATAGAGGCCACCACGCTCACGATCACGACCGCCGCCAATATAACCATGACTACCATCCAGCGGAAAGGCGTGATCTGCCATAAACTCAGGTAGAGTGACCTTTAGGTACCATTCCAACTCATTCCAAGCGTAAAAGCTACCTGAATCGTGTGGTCGATCAGCAATACTCAGCAGGTTACACGTTGCCGCGTGTTCTTCGTCACCGGTCTCGCTCATGCCAATGTAGCAACGCTGGGTACCAAAAATAGGACTGTTGTACGCGCTGCTACCCTTGGTGACGTAAAAGGTATAACCATCAACATGATCGGCTTTAGCGTCATCACAGTTACGCATAATGGCTTCACCCAAACACTCCACGCCATCGGGAATATTTCGACCGTAGCCACTAATCAGATGCTGTCGTTCTAACCCATAGGCACCATCGACATACGCACGGAGCTGTCGCTCGGTAATATCTAGTTCCGGACAAATGGTTACACCGTTCACCATCGTTGACTCCCAGTCACCGTTGGTGGTGTCGTCGTCAGTTTGACCGCTGGTTGTGTCACCAGTCTCCTCGCTGCTCGTTTCGTCGCTGGGGTTGTTGGTTACCTCATCTCCCTCGCTTTCGTTACTAGCATCGTCCGCCTCGGTTGTTTCGGTATCAGTGTCACTACTAGATGTATCAGGGAGAGGGCTGCCGGTTTGGATGGCCGTCATTAAGCTCCGTACCTGATCTAGCAGTGCTTGGCTTTGTGTTAGTAAATGCCGGTCACCACTGCACCAGCCGCTCGACCATCTGGGAAAACTTTGTTTGATACATGCCAGGTTTAACGATAAGACTGACGGAACGATGGGTAT
>Ga0136558_1001523_pt1 | contig 11691 bp, 10 predicted proteins | sample AntRauTorckE6833_FD_101391 | JGI IMG/M metagenome (GOLD analysis project Ga0136558, IMG submission 101391) | Saline lake microbial communities from Rauer Islands, Antarctica - Metagenome Torckler E6 #833 | ecosystem: Environmental > Aquatic > Non-marine Saline and Alkaline > Saline | place...
ATTTCCGGCCAGCCTTTTTCCACATCCACCGGCGTATCCGGGAAACGGGCGTTGGCTATCGCCATACGTGCTTCATCGTGAGGCACCGTAAGAAATCCATAACAGCCGGGCCAGTCCGGGCAGCCAAGCCCTGCGTGCACCAGCCGGGTCCAGGCGCCGAGCATGATAACGACCACCGCGAACAAGGTGGCCAGCAGGGCCACTTTGGCCAACAGGCTGGTACGGCTGGGAAACGAGGGCTGCGTATGGTTCAAGGTCGAGTCTCCGGAAATGCGTCTAACCGATCTGTGACAGTTTCAGCAGTTGCTTGAGGTCCTTCAGCATTTCCTTGCCGGTATGTTCACTGCCGTAATGCATGATGATATTGCCGAATGGGTCAACAACCAGAATTCTCGGCTGCTGGACAGGATCGACACCGGCAGGCCAGGAAGGTTCCGCGTTATCGGACAGGGTCAGCTTTTCCATCAAGGCATATTCCTTGGGCCAGCGTTGGGCCAGATCGTCGCTCATACCGCCCACCCAGGCTGACCGGTTGACCCGATTGGCGCGCTTGCCCAGAGCAATATTCACCTGACGGGTGCGGTACAGTAAGTCCTCACAGGAAGCGCCGCAGTCTTCCGCAACTACCACCATCATCCATTCCGGTTCCACCAGCTCAGGACCAAATCGTTCTGCCAGAGGCGACCCATCAGCGCCGTGCAACTGTAATTCTGCAACAGGAAAGGGCGGCTCAATCAGTTCGCCATGGTTGCTGTGGCCGGTCGGATTCAGCCATCCGGTGTAATACATCACCGTTGCCAGAATCATCGGGCCAAAACCGATGGCAAACAGCAACAAGGCCATTCTACGGCCTCGCTTGACCTGCTGCGGTGAGAGTTTGTTGTTCGCATTATTCTGATTCGTGGACTCAGCCGTTGTCATCGTCGTTTCCCGTTTTGCGGTAGCTTGCAACCACCGTCAATATAATTAGTGCGGCGGCCAGTGAAAACCACTGCGCTGCATAGCCGTAGTGAGTCTGTGGCCCCATCCGGTCCGGTGCCCAGTCGGCGCGATAGGCACCGGGCTGGTCGGGTCCTTCAAGGCGCATAATCAGAGGCGCAACCGTCGGGCTCACTCCCTGGACATCGGTTTGCGTCAGCGCCTGAACCCTTCTTGGCCACCCCGTCTGATCGTCCGACGTTTCCATAAGCACCGGCGGATCGGGATATTCATTCAGTCGACCCGAAAGGACCGCAGCCTCAAACGGCGTGTCGAGATCGGGAAATTCATCCCGTCGCCGGGGCGCCTGCACCCAGCCGCGATTGACTATCAGAGCCGCACCGTTCTCCGGCTGAAAGAGCGTTAATACCTCATAACCGGGAGCACCGTCCCGGGTTCTGTTATCCAGCAGCCAAGTCATTTCCCGATACCGGCCGCTGAGAGTAACCGGCTGCCCCTCTTCCAACCCCGCGGCAAGGTGCACAGGCCACTCAAGTTCATTACTCTGGGTTTCCCACCGGGCAAGCTGGGCCTGCTTTTCATCGGCCCGCTCCAGTTGCCAGCTGCCCAAAAACACCAGCAGAGGCAGAAAAAGACCCGAAAACAGCAATAGCCTCCAGTCAAAACGCCACTGCCTGGCTGGACCTGAGACCGGATCAGACATGGTCTGCTATAGTGGCCACTGAACGCACGCTTTGCACCACAGGATTAATCATGCTGAAAATTCTCATCGTTGTACTCTTGCTGGCGGTTCTGGTGAGCCTGTTCAGTGGGTTGTTCTTCCTGATACGGGATGGCGGGAAATCCAACAGAGTTCTCAATTCCCTTGCACTGCGGGTCGCCCTGAGCGTAGCGCTGCTGGCGGTCATTCTGATATCTCTCTGGCAAGGGGGCCTGACGCTTAATCCGACCCCCTGAAAACAACGTCAGATTATGTACACGAACACAAACAATCCCAGCCAGACCACGTCTACAAAGTGCCAGTACCAGGCCGCGGCTTCAAAACCGAAATGGTAGTCGGCAGTGAAGTGCCCTTTGAGTATCCGAACCAGCATAATGATCAGCATCAGCGAGCCGAGTATTACGTGGAGCCCGTGGAAGCCGGTCAGCATAAAGAACGTGCTGCCGTAGATACCTGACTGCAGCGTCAGATTCAGGTCCTGGTATGCGTGGGCATACTCATATCCCTGAACAAACACGAAAATCAGGGCCAGAGCGATGGTCGTGCTAAGCCAGATCTTGACCTTATTGCGATGGTTTTCCTTCAGGGCATGGTGAGCCACCGTCAGTGTGAAGGAAGACGTGACCAGCAGAATGGTGTTGATCAGCGGCAATCCCCAAGGGCCGATGATACCTTCCGGCGCAGGGTAAGCCTCAGGATCCGGCGTATTGATCAGTGGCCAGGTGGCCTGGAAACCTTCCCAGAGCATATTGGTGCTACCTTTATCGCCTTCGCCCCCCAGCCAGGGGATGGCGAATACACGGGCGTAGAAGAGCGCACCAAAAAACGCGGCGAAGAACATCACCTCGGAGAAAATGAACCAGCTCATGCCCCAGCGGAATGAGCGATCCATCTGCGGGCTGTATAGCCCTGAACGGCTTTCTTTGATGACAGTACCGAACCACCCAAACAGCATATAAACCATAATGGCCGAGCCGATCCAGAAGGTGATCCAGGAACCGGTGGTTTCCACGCCCTGCTTTCCATTCACCATAATGGCCGCAAGCCCATAAAGCATTACACCCAGGCCGACGGTGGCCACAATCGGCCACTTGCTCTGTTCCGGCACGTAATAGGTCTGGTTATCCGCCATGACATTCTCCGATGGCTTATCCGTTATCGATTGTTGTTGTATCCACAGGCATCATCGCCCGTACTTATTTTACTTCCGGCGGTGTCGAGAAGGTGTGGTAAGGCGCCGGTGAAGGCACTGTCCACTCAAGACCTTCCGCGCCATCCCAGGGCTTTGCGGATGCTTTCTCGCCACCTCTTGCACACTTGACCACAATGAACAGGAACAGTAACTGGGTCGCGCCGAACATGAACGCGCCGATGCTGGACACCATATTGAAGTCAGCGAACTGCAGAGCGTAATCCGGAATACGACGCGGCATACCCGCCAGCCCCAGGAAGTGCATGGGAAAGAAGGCCAGGTTCATGCCCACGAACGACAGCCAGAAATGAGTCTTGGCCAGAGTTTCGTCGTACATGTGGCCCGTCCACTTGGGCAACCAGAAATAGGCGGAGGCAAAGATACCGAAGATGGCACCTGGCACCAGTACGTAGTGGAAGTGGGCAACCACAAAGTAGGTGTCGTGGTACTGGAAGTCAGCCGGTGCAATGGCCAGCATCAGGCCGGAGAAACCGCCGATGGTAAACAGGATAACGAAGGCCACCGCAAACAGCATGGGTGCTTCAAAGGTCAGGGAGCCGCGGAACATGGTAGCCACCCAGTTGAAAACCTTCACCCCGGTGGGCACCGCAATCAACAAGGTGGCGTACATGAAGAACAACTGGCCAGCGATGGGGATACCCACAGTAAACATGTGGTGAGCCCAGACCAGGAATGACAGCAGGGCGATAGCTCCCACTGCGTAAACCATGGAGGCATAGCCGAACAGCGGTTTACGGGAGAAGGCCGGGATAATGTGGGACACCGCGCCGAACGCCGGCAGGATCATGATGTAAACCTCAGGATGCCCGAAGAACCAGAAAAGATGCTGGAACAGCACTGGATCACCGCCACCAGAGGCGTCAAAGAAACTGGTGCCGAAATTGATGTCCATCAGCATCATGGTCACCACACCCGCCAGCACCGGCATAACCGCAATCAGCAAAAACGCAGTGATCAGCCAGGTCCACACGAACAGCGGCATTTTCATCAGGGTCATGCCCGGCGCCCGCATATTCAGGATTGTGGCGATCACGTTGATAGCGCCCATGATCGACGAAATACCCATGATGTGAACGGCGAAGATAAAGAAGGTCGTGCTCGGCGGGCCGTAGGTGGTCGATAGCGGCGCGTAGAAGGTCCAGCCAAAGTTAGGCGCACCCCCTTCCATAAACAGAGTAGAGATCAGAATCAGGAAAGCGCACGGCAGCAGCCAGAAGCTCCAGTTATTCATCCGCGGCAGGGCCATATCGGGCGCACCTACCATCAGCGGAATCATCCAGTTGGCCAGGCCGACAAAGGCAGGCATAACCGCGCCGAACACCATAATCAGACCATGCATGGTCGTCATCTGGTTGAAGAATTCCGGCTCAACAATCTGCAGGCCCGGCTGGAACAGCTCGGCCCTGATGACCATGGCCATGGTCCCACCAAGCAGGAACATGGCGAAACTGAACATCAGGTACATAGACCCGATGTCCTTGTGATTGGTCGTCAGCAGCCACCGTGTAATGCCCTTGGCAGGACCGTGGTGATGATCGTCCTGGGCGTGGGTATCTGTAACCGCACTCATGAAAACCCCCGTTACCGCCTAAAAGTTCTGGCTGGTGATGTCATTAATCTGGAAGTGGTTAAAAACGCGATGCCGGCAATTTTCTCCGGCATCGCGTGTTCAATCATTCCTGGTTTTTGTAATCGAAGACCTGTTTCGGCGTCACCATCTCACCGGTGTTGTTACCCCAGGCATTTCGCTCGTAGGTAATAACGCCGGCAAGATCGACTTCGCTCAACTGGTTACCGAACGCCTGCATCGAGGTTCCCGACTTCCCGTTCACTACAATATCCAGGTGAGCGGCCATGTCCTCGAGTGCGATGCGGCTACCTTTCAGAGCCGGGAATGCAGGAGGCGCACCACTGCCATCAGGCTGGTGACAGGCGGCGCAAGCCGTGGCGTAAGCTTTTTCGCCCCGCTCCATAAGCTCGGCCATGGTCCAGTCTTTCTGGGTCAGTTCTCGCTCCGCCGCAGCGGCCGCTGTCTGTTCGGTGACCCAGGCATCGTACTCTTCCCGGGGAACCGCTTTGACAACCACCGGCATAAAGCCGTGCCTCACGCCGCACAGCTCTGTGCACTGACCCCGATAAATGCCAGGCTCGTCCACTTGCGTCCAGATTTCGTTAATGAATCCGGGAATGGCATCTTTCTTCAGCCCGAACGCCGGCACCCACCAGCTGTGGATGACATCGTTGGAAGTCAGCAGCAGGCGGACCCGAGTATTCGTTGGAATCACCATCGGATTATCGACATCCAACAAATAGTGTTCGCTTTTCGCTGTCCGGTTATAGATTTCATCTTCGCTGGTGGCGATGTTGGAGAAGTATCCGAACTCCTCGTCTATGTAATCGTATTTCCAGCGCCACTGATAGCCTGTCACCTTGATATCGATCTCGGCTTCGGTGGTGTCGTACATATCGATAAGAGTTGCGGTCGCGGGAATAGCCATAGCCACAAGAATGACCAGCGGTATGATGGTCCAGAGAATTTCCACAAGTGTGTTTTCGTGAAAATTGGCCGGTTTTCGGTCAGGGGATTTACGATGGGCAAAGATCGACCAGAACATAACCCCGAAGACCACGACGCCGATGACGACGCAGATCCACAGAATAATCATGTGAAGGTCATAAATATCATTACTGGTGCTGGTGACTCCGGGCCTCATGTTCATCGCCCAGTCCGCCATGGACAAGGCCGGGAACATAAGTCCGCCCAAAAGCGCACCTGCCCGCTTAACGTACACGCGCATACTGTGTCTCCACAGACTGTTATTCTTGTCGGATTTCGCGACCAATCCCTCTGCCTCGAACAGTGTTCGCACACACTGTCGTTGTCAGAACGGAAGTCTGCTTAGGATAAATCAGCGACAAGTATAGGCACATATTGAAAAAATTCGAAAGTCCCAAGCGCCAGAATTGTACTCAACAAGGAAGATTTTTCTGACTGTGACGCCTCACAAAGCAACTGCTGTAGCCCTTTCACAGACCGACCGCCGGCTCTGGGCACTGGCCTGGCCACTGATGCTCACTAATCTCACCGTGCCTTTGCTCGGGTTGGTAGACACCGCCGTGCTGGGGCACCTGGAAAGCCCGGAATACCTCGGTGCGGTGGCGGTGGGCGCGAACCTGTTCAGCATTCTGTACTGGACCTTCGGCTTCATGCGCATGGGCACGACCGGCCTGGCCGCCCAGGCCTGGGGCAGAAGGGATGAATTTGCCCAGATCGCCCTGCTGTTGAGGTCCGTGCTGCTGGCCATCGGTATCGGATTGGTGCTGATCCTTTTTCATCAGCCACTGATCCGCATTGGGCTGACTCTGATGGACCCCAGTCAGAGCGTTGCCGAACTGGCCTCCGGCTATGCCTCGATCCGGATCTGGAGCGCGCCCGCCGTGCTCTGTCAGTACACACTGGTGGGCTGGCTGATCGGCACCCAGACGCCGAAAGGCCCCATGGTTATGCTGATTGTGGCCAACGGCCTGAACATTGTTCTGGATGTTCTGTTTGTAACGGTTCTTGGCTGGAACAGCGCTGGTGTGGCCATAGCGACAGTCATGGCTGAATACTCCGCAGCGGGCGTCGGCTTTTACCTGGTACTGAACAAAATGCCCGCCGGTCAGCGCTTCACCCGGGCGCTGTTTGGCAGGCTCAGCGATTATCTGACTATTCTGCGGGTGAACCGCTACATCATGGTGCGCACCATCGCCCTACTGCTTGTGCTGGCGTTTTTCACGGCGCAGGGCGCCCGTCAGGGAGATACGATACTGGCTGCCAATGCCGTACTAATTACTTTCTTGCTGGTTATATCCAACGGCCTGGACGGCTTTGCCAATGCCGCTGAAGCCCTGATTGGCGAAGCTGTCGGGCAGGGCGATCGGGAGCAGTTCCGGCGAGTGTTCCGGGTAGCTCTGCGTTGGTCACTCTGGGGTTCTGTGCTGTTCACCGTAGCATTCGTACTGGGCGGAAGGATGCTGATCAATCTGTTGACCGGCATTGAGGAAGTGCGACACACGGCCTGGCAATACCTGCCCTGGCTCTGGGCGCTGCCACTGACGGCCGTGTGGGGCTTTGTGCTGGACGGTGTGTTCATCGGTGCCACACGAACCCGGGACATGCAGAACGCCATGTTGGTGTCGGCAGGGCTGGTTTTCCTGCCGGTATGGTGGCTAACCACCGGCTGGGGCAACCACGGCCTCTGGTTTGCCCTGATCAGCCTTATGGTAGCCCGCGCCCTGACCATGGGGTGGCTGTGTTGGCAGCACACCCGGCACGATCGCTGGTTTGCACGGTCGCCAGTTTGAAGGAAATGCCCGTTCTGAAGGTGCTTGCTGACCGGGCAGACTGCGGAATCTCGTCTACACTTGTCAGGAAAAGCAGGCGTGTGGCCTAGCCGGCCAACTTTTGCTGTCATCAGCGATTCTGCTCCTGACAATCCTGACAACGGGAGGCGCCTTGCGACACTATTCCGTTCAGACATCGGCACCTCCTCAAATGACACCGACGGCCGTGTTAGACATTATCAATCAGGCCAGGCGCCAGGAAGCACGCTCTGGCAGCTTCCTCCGGCAGATGCAGGAAAGTGCCGCTTCATTGCCCTCAACCATCGTGATCGAGGGTTATCAGCCGGCCGGCTGCCTGTTCCAGTTTGCGGTCGAATACATTGAAATGGCCCCCAGGCTGATCGAGTGCGTCGAAGCCTGTGCTGCGGAAGCCGGGAACTCGGAATTGTTCGCGCCGTTTATAAAAGCTGCAATTGGTTACTTTACTCAGCCCTCGGTGTTGCTGGTACGCTATGACGGTTTGGGTGGGCTGCTGATTCGGGCCTACCTGTGCCACCGTCTGATGGAAGAGATGTGTGAAAACAACCGCTCTACCCGTGCCAGTGACCTGGTGGATGTGGAGGCAACGAGAGCCAACCTGCTGGCGCATCAGTTGATTGGCGAACCTTTCGCCAACGAACTGGACCAATCCATTACCGTCACCGTGCTACAGATCGCGGGCACACCGGATTATTACGAACTGAATCTCGATCCGTTCGTAGATCAGACCAGGAACGCTGCGTGGGATTGGATGAAGCAGTATTGGGATAATCTGCTGGAGCGAAATCATATTCGCCTCTCTCTGGGAGGCGCTGGGTAGTAAACACGTAAGTGGGCATGCTGATGTTAAAAAACTGGATAATCCCCCTGGTCCTGGCTGCCTTTCCCGTGAGCCTGGCAGCGGAGCCTGTTGTCCTCTCGGTGCGGATAACCGACAACAGCACCGGCGAGCCGGTCGGGGATGCCCGGGTCATCGTCAATCACGGGGCCGCGGCCAAACCGTCCAGCGCCGACATGGTGCAGGAAAATCGCCAGTTCCGGCCGAAATCCCTGGTGGTGGCCAGGGGCTCGGAAGTCAACTTTCCGAACCGTGACACCACTCAGCACCATGTGTATTCCTTCTCTCCAGCCAAAGTATTCAACTTGGAACTGTTCGCAGATCAACCTGAGGCCCCGATACTATTTGATAAAACCGGCGTGGTTGAGATTGGCTGCAATATCCACGACCAGATGCAAGCCTTCATTCTGGTGACCGACAGTGCCTTGACCGCTCGGACCGACGGCTCCGGGATGGCGACCATTTCCATGCCCGCAGACACCGCAAATTCAGGCGAGCTCAGTCTCAGCCTCTGGCACCAGAGGCTAAGCAACCCCGCCCGTGCGCTGGATTTCACGATCAGCTTTCCGGCATCAGATCCCGTTGAACTGATGCTTGACCTGGCACCCGAGCGTAAAGAGACAGGGCGCCTGGACGGGCTGCAGAAACGTTATCGGGATCTTTGATGGACATAGCAAATCATATTGGATTTCGGGGTCGGCTGGTGTCCGCCATGGTGGCTCTGGTTGCCGTTGTCAGCCTGAGCATCGGTGCTCTGCTAATGCTCTACCTGTTCGAAGACGAGCAATCCCGCGCCATGGAGCAGCTCAGCCTGGGCGAACGGGTAGCGGAAGAAATTCTGCAACGCCGTACCAGCCTGATTTTCTCCCGCCTGGATGTTGTTGTAAGAGACTTCGGCTTTCTGTCAGCACTGGCCAGTCGTGACCGGCTGACTGCCGACAGCGCTCTGGAAAACCAGAGCCGCCGGGTTGGAGCCCGGTTCGCTGTGATCCTCGATAGCAACGGCCGGACACTCGCAGCGGCAGATAACCCGCCCCCGGGACTGGAAGAACGCGCAGAAACCCTGAACCTGCTGACCGAAGCACGGGCGAGCGGATTTGCCAGCCAGGTAGCAGTCATAAACGATCAGGCCATTGAGCTGGTGACGATTCAGGTGGAAGCGCCAGGACTGCGGGCACAGCTGATTGCAGGTTTCGAACTTGGCAAGGAAGTGGCCGACATTATTGAACGCTTGAGCGGCACTGAAGTGCTTTATCGTGCCCGGACGGAAAATGCCGGTAGATTCCGGTTTCTGGCTGAAGGCGGGGACATGAGCGATGAACGGCTCAGCGAACTGGCCAGCGAGAGCACTGGCAATCAGAGCACCGGTAACCAGAACACCGCTAGTCTGGGCACCAGCGCCCATTATTTCACCCGCGTGGTGGCGCTTTCCAATGAGGCCGACGCCCGGCTGCAATTGCTTCTGCTCATCAACCGCGATGCCAGCCTGAATGCCTACTTCCAACGCGCGATTGAGATTTTGCTGCTGATCAGCATCGTACTTGTGCTGGCGGCACTAATCGCGCTGATTGTTGCCCGTAGCCTTGGCAAGCCTGTGCTCAGCCTCGCTCAGTATGCCAAAGCCATTGGTGATGGCGAGTCGCCGGAACCACCCCCGGTCCGGGTCGGCGGCGAGTTGGCGGAACTTCGCCACGCACTGGGTGACATGCTGGGCAAACTCAAAGACCGGGAAGAGCAGATTCGCTACGCCGCCAGCCATGATGAAATTACCGGCCTGCCGAATGCCCATGCATTCCTGAACAGCGTGCGGGAAGGCTTCCGGAACGGCCAGGCTTACCGGCTGTTCGGCCTTCGCATCAGTGATCTATCCAATATTAACGATACGCTGGGGCTGGCCTTCGGCGACCAGGTGCTTCGCGCGGTCGCAGACCGGCTAAAACATGGACTGCCCGACCACGCGGAACTGGCCCGCACCGGCGGTGGCGAATTTCTGATGCTGGCCGACGCCTGCACCGGCGAAGAACTGGGCGCCCTGGCCAATCAGATTCTGGATGCCGTGCAGGCGCCCATGCAGATCAGCAATACGCCGTTTTCTCTGCGCTGTACCATGGTGTCGCTGCAATTGCCGGAGGATGCGCAGGATACCGACCAGGTCCGTCGGCGGCTGAACCTGACTTTTGAACTGGCACAGACCACCCGCCAGCGCGTCACTCACTATCAGCCGGGGCGGGACGAGGATCATCTGCGTGAACTGCAGATCATTTCGGATCTGACCGGCGCCATCGCCAACATGGGCCTGCACATGAACTATCAGCCCAAGCTGGCCATGGCCGATGGCAGCCTGCGGCAGGTGGAAGCCCTGGTTCGCTGGATCCACCCTGAGCTGGGTTTCATTTCCCCGGAGGAATTCATTTTCCTGGCGGAACAGTCCGGCCAGATCACCGACCTGACCCGCCACATTCTGCGCCGGGTCGCCGAGGATGCCAGCCAGTGGCATGCGTCCGGCCTGAAAATCGGTGTCGCCATCAATCTGTCGGCTCTGGATCTGGCTCGACCAGAGTTGATTGATGAAGTCGCCGATGCTTTCTCGGACTGGCAGTTGCCCATGTCCGATATTACCCTCGAGGTGACCGAAAGCGCACTGATGGATGATCCCAAAACCGCCCTTGAAACCCTTGGCAGGCTGCGCAAACTGGGCGTAACCCTGTCGGTGGATGACTTCGGAACCGGCTATTCATCCCTGTCACAGCTGCGCAAACTGCCGGTTCAGGAGCTGAAGATCGATAAATCCTTTGTACTGAAACTCAACAGCGAACCGCAGGACCAGCTCATCGTTAAATCCACCATTGATATGGCCCATGGTCTTGGCCTGAAAATCGTCGCCGAGGGCATCGAAAACCATGAAACCTGGCACATTCTGAAAAACTGGGGCTGCGAAACCGGCCAAGGCTTTTACATGAGTCGGCCCGTGGCGCCGGCCGATCTGCCTGCCACCCTCAAAGCTCTTCAGCAATTGAGGCCGGAACTGGAAAACTCACGAGAGACAAGCTCATGAGAAAATGTGTCAATACCCTTGCCGCGGGCTGTCTGGCACTGGCATCGGCGGCCCCGGCTACAGCCGATGTTGGCAGCCGACTCTGGGCAACCGGGGGCGTCACCTCTATTGAGGGCAGCGCCGGGGGCGGCCTGTCGCCCTGGGCGTTACTGAACGGTTATGCCAGCGACGAGGAATGGGGCGGCACGGTGACGGTATCTCAGGCGAAAACTGACGATTATTCACTGAGCGTGACAGGGGCCGGCGTGACCTGGCAAAACCGGATTGAACTGACCTTTGCGCGGCAGACGCTGGATCTGGACTCTCTGGTATTCACCCTCAAAAACGGCTTTGGCCTTGAGGAAGACGAGCTGGTTCAGGATGTTGTCGGCCTCAAGGTCCGGCTCGCAGGCGATGTGCTCTACAGCCCATGGGGCCAGTGGTCGGCGGGCCTTCAACACAAACAGAACCGGGAATACACGGTGCCGGAGGCGATCGGCTCTGAAGACGACACGGGTACCGATTTTTACATCGGCGGCAGCAAGCTGTTCTTCGCCGCCATTGCCGGTCGCAACCTGCTG